>Ga0206129_10000122_pt1 | contig 129373 bp, 129 predicted proteins | sample Helgoland_Spring_8_FD_148616 | JGI IMG/M metagenome (GOLD analysis project Ga0206129, IMG submission 148616) | Pelagic subsurface seawater microbial communities from Kabeltonne, Helgoland, North Sea - Helgoland_Spring_Bloom_20160502_2 | ecosystem: Environmental > Aquatic > Marine > Epipelagic... | reverse complement strand
TAAGCTGCTAAAGCGTAGTTGTCGTTATTTGCAACTAAATTTTTTGTAGTATGTTTTACAAGAATTACCACAATCTTGGCATGCGCTTCGGAGTCCAGTAGAAATGTCGAACCCTGTTCGCCCCCATGGGGAGCAAGATTATACATTATTATTATCTTTTATTTGTATTTTTAAGGATTCTTCCTTGATCTCGTTCCCAATCTCTCTTTTTAATATCTTGGCGCTGATCACGCACTTTCTTCCCTTTTCCGGTAGCAATATCACATTTTATATGATTTTCTTTCCAATACATAAATGTCATTATTACTGTAAGGCTTTTTTCATTTTTCAGTTTTTGCAGTTCTGCAATCTCTCTTTTTTTTAGTAAGAGCTTTCTTGTTCTAAGGGGGTCAACATTGAAATCTTTTAAGGATGCAGGAGGATCTATTTTAATACCAAATAACCAAGCTTCATTATTTTTGAAAGTTACATAGCTATTTTTAACATCTATTTTACCATTTCTAAGAGACTTTACTTCCCAGCCCTCAAGAACTATTCCGGCCTGAAAAGTTTCTCCAAGAATAAAGTTCCTTGATGCAGTTTTATTCTTTACAATGATATTTGGTTTATCCTTAGACATATCTTTATTATGTCTTTTGATATGCCTAGTGCAAGAAAAATTTAAATAAACATGAATATTAGTAATTTTAAATCAACATATGGATATATTGGTTTTATACCATTTGCTTTGTTTTGTCTTGTGCCTTGGATAGCAGGATCAGAGCTTTCAAAAATAGCATTAACATTCCAGTTAGGATATGGAGCTATCATTATTACTTTCTTGGGCGGCATGTCTTGGGGATGGCGAGATAATCAGAGAAAACAAAAATTTAACCTTTCAATGGGTATTTTGTTTAGCTTATTGGGTTGCTCCATCCTTTCATTAACATATTTTAATTATATTCTTGTAGCATTATTATTATCTGTAATTAGCTTTCAATCTTTTTATTATTTTGAACAATCTACTGAGGATTTTTTATTACGAGATGATGATTATAAAAAATTTAGAAAAATGTTATCTCTACTTGTATCAATAAGTTTTTTGATATCATCTGCGTATTGGATAAACCCTTATAGCAACCCTCTCACTTAAAAATATATTATGGAAATACAACGAAAATTAAAATCACATGGAGCATGGGTTGGAAAATGGACTTTTATTTTAGCTGCAACAGGGTCTGCTGTTGGGTTAGGAAATATTTGGGGGTTTCCATATAAAGCTGGTACTAATGGGGGAGGCGCCTTTGTTTTAATATATCTTGGATGTATTTTAATAATTGGCATACCAATTATGATCAGTGAAATTATCTTAGGAAGGAGATCGGGTAATAGCCCAATTAATGCAATGAGATATATTGCACATGAATCTAATAGGAGTTCCTCTTGGCAAATCGTCGGTTGGAGCGGCATATTTGCTGGAATTCTTATATTGTCTTTTTATAGTGTCATAGCTGGCATTTGTTTAAACTATATTTTTATATCTGCTACCTCTTCTGGAGCAATCAGCTCTCCTGAGCAATTTTCTAATATTATTTCTTCGCCTTTAAATTTAATTTTATGGCATACAGTATTTATGATTCTAACTGCCTTAATTGTCTCTGCTGGAATCAAAGATGGTATTGGAAGAATGGTAAAAATTTTAATGCCATTACTTGGATTTTTAATGATTTTTATGGTGATTTATTCAATAATTAACGGCGATTTTAGTAGTGCAATGTCGTTTTTATTTGCACCAGATTTTTCTAATGTAACCTCGGAAACTTTTCTTCAAGCCATGGGCCAAGCATTTTTTAGCTTGAGTTTAGGAATGGGATCAATTATGGCTTATGGCGCATATATGCCGAAAGAACAAAAAGTGGTTGGCACTTCTTTTGCTGTAGCCTCGCTTGATACACTAATTGCAATTTTAGCTGGATTGGCTATTTTCCCTATTATTTTTGCTTTTAACTTAGAACCAAATAGCGGTCCTGGGCTTGTTTTTGTTTCGATGCTTTCAGCCTTCAATCAAATGCAATTTGGACAAGTTATCGGGCCTTTGTTTTTTATACTATTGTCAGTAGCTGCCTTGAGTTCTTCAATATCTCTTCTAGAGCCCGGTGTAGCATACATGTCAGAAGAAAATATTTTGTCTAGAAAGGGGTCTGCACAAATTATTTCATTTTTTGTATGGATTCTTGGAATTGGCTCAGCACTAAGTTTTAACATTTGGTCAGATTTTTCTTTAATCGGGGATAGAAACTTTCTTGATTCAATGGACTTTATTGCGAATCAGATTTTACTTCCTTTAGGGGGAATGTTAATTGCTATATTTGTTGGCTGGTTTATGAAGAAGTCATTTATTGAAGATGAGCTGGGACCAATAAACACTTATTTATATGTTTTATGGAGATTTTTTGTAAAATTTATAGCTCCAGCATGTGTCGGATATATTTTTTATCGCCAATTTTTTTAGTAATAAATGAAAAGAGATCTTCAATTTAAGAAGGTATTAAAGATTAATGCAGACAATGCTTTAAAAGTTGTATCAAACTTCAACAAATATGCAGATTTTGTTCCTGGCTGTACTGGAGCTTCATTAGTTTCAAGGAATCCCCCCATTGAAATAGGACGATTAGAATTTAATATACTTGGTAAAAAATATTTTATTGAATCAAGGAATGAAATACTTGAAAACTCAATTAATATTGAGCAAACAAAAGGCCCTTTTGATAGCTTTAATGGCAAATGGACTGTTAAAAGAATAGATAAAAATTTTTGTGAGGTATGTTTCCATGCTCAATTTGAACTACCTTTTTTATTAAATGCCATTACTCCTCAGTCATTGGTTGAGGCTTTCTCTTCTAATATTATTGAATCATTTATAAAAGAAGCTCAATGAAAATTTTTTTTACATACCAAGGAATTGAAGATAAATATTTTTATGAATTCGATGTTTCATCAAGTTTAACTGTAGAGGAGCTTCTTAAATTTGAACAAATACAAGAGATTGTTAATCAATTAAGTCATAAGTTAGTTATTGCTGTTAATGGCGAGTTGCTAGATGGAAATTTTAGACCAAAACCTAATAAATATAGATTAAAAGAAGGCGAGAGAGTTGAGCTTCTGAGACCTCTTAATCAGGACCCAAAAGAAAGACGGTTAAAGAAGGTTTAATTTCTATTCTTCTGAAGATTTTTCAATACTCCACCTTTCAACAAGACCATCTTCACTAAAAAATATGGTTAACTTATTTTCTGCTATTACTTCACCCCCAATGGTAATAGAATTAAAGTAATCCCATCTAGATTGTCGAAAGGGATCCTGGATTAAAGCAGTGCCAAAAATAAATTGAATCTGTTCTTTTGTTAATCCTTCGGATAACTTCTCCAAATCTTCATCTTCAAATATATTTCCTTGTAGAACAGGAACCTTATAAGGACTTAAGGATGAGCATGAGCTAATTGAAATAGTGACAAGTAATATAAAGAATGTTGAAGCAAGTTGTTTCATAATTAATTTGGATTATACTTTGTAATGTCCATAAAGTCTGTTCAGTATAATAATAGAATATGACAATAAAAAATAATAAAAATTAGAGCAATGTCAAAACAAAATGAAGAGTTAAAGAAAGCTGGACTAAAAGCTACCCTCCCAAGAATAAAAATAATGGAAGTTTTAGCTTCTACAGCCATTCAAGAAGAAGCACATTTTAGTGCGGAAGATATTTATAAAGAACTAATATCCAACGACGAGGATATTGGTTTAGCCACTATATATAGAGTTTTAACCCAATTCGAGGCCGCTGGAATGGTTACCAAACATCATTTTGAGAACAGTAAAGCTGTTTATGAAATTAATTCAGACGAACACCATGATCACATGGTTGATGTAGATACTGGAAAAGTAATGGAATTTCATGATGAGGAATTAGAAAAACTCCAGCATGAGATTGCCAAAAAGAAAGGCTATGAACTTGTTGATCATAGTATGATTTTACACGTACGAAAAATAGAATCATAAATTTAGTTCTACTCTTGAACTGAAAATTTAAATCCCAATATATATATTTGAAATAGGATTTAAATATGCCAAAAGATAAAAAAAATAATAAATTAGATGTTGAGGATAAAGCAGATACTTCTTCTGAAAATATCACAGAGGAAAGTGAAAATATTGGTACGCCTTCATATGAAGAGTTAATTGATAAAAATGAAGATTTAGAGAAATCTCTTCTAAGAGCTAACGCTGATTTAGACAATGCTTTAAAAAGATCTGCTAATGAAGTAGAAAAAGCTCATAAATATGGTGTTGAAAAGCTTTTAATTGAGCTACTTCCGGTTATAGATAATTTAGAACATGCGCTTAATAACTTATCAAAAAAAGCTACTAAAGATGATAAAGAGGGCATTGAATTAACATTAAAGTCTTTTGAATCTGCCCTTGATAAATTTGGAATGATACCCATCTATCCTGTAAATGAAGAGTTTAATCCAGAAAAACATGAAGCAGTAACTATGGAGAAAGATGAAAATAAAAAAGATGGGTCAATAGGAAATATTTTTCAACGTGGCTGGGAGCTTCATTCAAGAATAGTAAGACCTGCAAGGGTTACAGTAATTAAAAATTAGAGGAAAAAAAATTATGTCAAAAATAATAGGAATTGACTTAGGAACAACCAATAGCTGTGTTGCTGTTATAGAAGGACAGCAACAAAAAGTAATCGAGAATGCAGAAGGTGGGAGAACTACACCTTCAGTTATTGCTTACACAGATAATGATGAAGTATTAGTGGGCTTACCTGCAAAAAGACAGGCGGTAACAAATCCAGAAAATACTTTATATGCAATCAAAAGATTAATTGGTAGAACTTTTGATGACGAAGTTGTTAGCAAAGATGCTGATATGGTTCCATATAAAATTATCAAAGCAGACAATGGAGATGCTTGGGTGCAGGCTGGTAACAAAAAACTTGCTCCGCCTCAAGTTGCTGCAGAAGTTTTGAAAAAAATGAAGAAGACCGCAGAAGATTATCTTGGGCATGAGGTAAAAGAGGCAGTTATAACCGTCCCAGCCTATTTTAATGATTCACAAAGACAGGCAACTAAAGATGCAGGAAAAATTGCAGGCTTAGACGTTAAAAGAATTATAAACGAACCAACTGCTGCTGCATTGGCCTATGGTCTTGATAAGCATAAAGGTGATTCAACTGTTGCTGTTTATGATCTAGGTGGCGGAACTTTTGATATATCTATTATTGAAATTTCTGATGTTGACGGCGAGCATCAATTCGAAGTTCTTTCTACCAATGGAGACACTTTTTTAGGCGGTGAAGATTTTGATTTAAGATTAATTGATTACTTTGTTGATCAATTTAAGACAGAGTCTGGTTTTGATCTTAAAAGCGATCCCTTAGCATTGCAAAGATTAAAAGAAGCTGCTGAAAAAGCTAAGATTGAATTATCTTCCTCAGAACAAACGGAAGTTAATTTGCCATACATAACCGCTGACAGTTCAGGCCCAAAACATTTTGTTCATAAAATTACTAGAGCCAAACTTGAATCACTAGTTGAAGATTTAGTTAATAAAAGCTTAGAACCATTAAAAGTTGCTCTAAAAGATGCAAAATTATCAAAAAATGATATTTCAGAAATATTACTAGTAGGCGGACAAACAAGAATGCCACTAGTTCAAAAAAAGGTTTCTGAATTTTTTGGTAAGGATGCCAGAAAGGATCTAAACCCAGATGAAGCTGTTGCTGTAGGAGCAGCCATTCAAGGCTCTGTCTTATCAGGAGATACTACCGATGTTTTGTTATTAGACGTAACTCCACTAACTTTGGGTATCGAAACCTTAGGAGGAGTTGCTACGCCTCTTATTGAAAAGAACACAACTATACCAACTCAAAAATCTCAAGTATTTTCAACAGCTGAAGACAATCAGACTGCAGTAACAGTTCATGTAATTCAAGGTGAAAGAACTCAAGCCTCTCAAAATAAGTCTCTTGGACAATTTAATCTTGCTGATATACCTCCGGCATCAAGAGGAGTTCCGCAAATTGAGGTTTCATTTGATTTAGATGCAAATGGTATTTTAAATGTTTCTGCTAAAGATAAAAATACAGGCAAAGAACAATCTATTGTTATTAAAGCATCAAGTGGGCTATCAGATGAGGACATTGAAAAAATGGTTAAAGATGCTGAAGCAAATGCTGAGGATGATAAAAAGTTTGAAGAATTGGTAAAAACTAAAAATAATGCAGATATGCTTGTTCATGCAACTAGAAAAACAATTCAAGAATCTGGTGACAAGCTGACAGATGAGGAAAAATCTCAGGTTGAAAATGCTATTGTTGAATTAGAAAAAGCAATTAGCTCAGAAGATACATCTGCCATAGAAGCAGCTACCAAGGGAGTAAATGATGTACTAACACCATTGACTCAAAAACTTTATAGCCAAGAAGGTGAAGATCAGCAAAATGAAGCTTCAGGAGAGTCATCTGACAATACTGTTGATGCAGAATTTGAAGAAGTTAAAGAAGAAGATAAGTAGTAAAAAATGTCAAAGAGAGACTATTATGAAACTCTAGAAGTCTCTCGTGACGCTTCTGCATCAGAACTAAAAAAAGCTTTCAAAAAGAAAGCAATGAAATTTCATCCTGATAGGAATCCTGATAATCCTGAGGCTGCTGAAAAATTCAAAGAAGCTGCCGAAGCATATGATGTTTTATCAGATCCTCAAAAAAAATCTGCATATGATCAATTTGGCCATCAGGGTGTAGAGGGAATGGGCGGAGGCGGACCAAATTTCAATGACATAAATATTAATGATATTTTTGGTGATATTTTTGGTGATGTATTTGGTACACGCTCATCTAGCAGAAGATCAAGAAGGGGTTCAGATCTTCAATACAATTTAGACCTTTCTCTAAAGGAAGCTGTTCTTGGGGCGCAAAAGAAAATTAAAATACCATCTCATAAAGAATGTCATGATTGTAATGGATCAGGTGCGCAAAAAGGATCAAGCCCAATTACATGTCCAAACTGTAATGGAGGCGGACAAGTCAGAATGCAACAAGGTTTTTTCTCTGTTCAACAAACATGTCCTCAATGCTCGGGAACTGGGCAAATAATTAAAGATAAATGTAAAACGTGTCAGGGGTATGGAGCAACTAAAGAAAATAAAACCTTGTCCGTGAATATTCCTTCGGGTGTTGATAATGGAGACAAAGTTCGTCTTAGTGGAGAAGGCGAATGGGAAAAAGGCGGTCAATCTGGAGATTTATATGTTGCAATAAGAGTTTCAGAAAATCCTATTTTTGAGAGAGAGGGAAAAGATTTATATATAGAATCACCAATCCCATTTGAAGTTTCCATTCTCGGTGGCGCAATTAAAGTACCAACCCTTGAAGGATCCATTTCATTAAAAATTCCTGCTCAAACGCAAACTGGAAAAATCTTTAGAATTAAAGGTAAAGGAGCGTCTATTGTAAGAGATAGCCGAAGAGGAGATATTTTATGTAGAGTCATAGTTGAAACACCATCAAATCTGGATAGAAAACAACTCAAACTCTTAAATGCATTTTCAGAATCTCTGTCAAAGTCAAAAAACTACCCCGGAACAGAAGCTTTTTTAAAAGCATCTAAAAGAATAGACGATTAATTGTTATGTTAAATCTTTTTGTAAATGGGATTTCTGGAAAGATGGGCTCTTCAATTTTAAACCAAGTATCAAAAATAGAAAATGTATCGATTATAGACTCAATAATAGATTGCAATGTTGTGGTTGATTTTTCAAGACCAGAATCTTCTATGAACATCATTAAGAAGTGCATAGAGAATAAAAAACCAATTGTAATTGGCACCACTGGTTTTAATGATGAACAAATAAAAATAATCAAACAAGCTTCTCAAAATATTCCAGTATTACTTTCCTATAACATGAGTAAGGGCATTTTCTTTTTAAAAGAATCAATCAAAGATTTTCTTCTCAAAAATCACCATATTTTTGAATGTGTTATTCACGAGGTTCATCATACAGAAAAGGTCGATTCACCTTCAGGAACCGCAATCGAATTAGAAAAAACTATACAGACCAATGATACAAATAAAATTATTAGTTCTATTTGTGTAGAGTCTGAAAGAGTTTCAGATGTGAATGGTGTTCATGAAGTTAGATTTTTCAACAAGAATGAGTCTATAGTGTTTAGGCATGAAGCTTTATCTAGAAATATCTTTTCTGATGGAGCTATAGCTATAGCAAAAGCTATTCTTAAAAAAGAACCAAATTTATATTCAGTCAAAGATTTTTTTAATTAAAAATTACTTTAAATCAAAGTACTTTTTCTATAGAATACAGGAACTTTTAAATACGAAAATCCTATTTTATTAAAGTTGGGGTGCTCAAATCAGAGTCAACTTTATAAGGATTGGAGAAATAACCCCAAGGAGAATTAAATTGAGTATAGTTTCAGTAAAAGACCTGCTTCATGCAGGCGTTCACTTCGGTCATCAACAAAGATTTTGGAATCCAAAAATGGAGCAATATATCTTTGATACAAGAAAAAAAATAAGCATTATCAACTTAGACATGACTCAAGAGCATTTAAATGCTGCAGCATCAAAGGTTGAAGATATTTGTTCAAAAGGTAATAAAGTGCTTTTTGTTGGCACAAAAAGATCTGCCAGCAAGACTATAAAAGAAGAAGCTTCTGCTATTGGCTTACCATATGTTAATAAAAGATGGTTGGGTGGAACCTTAACCAACTGGAAAACTATAAGAGGATCCATAAGAAGATTGCAAGATATTGAAGAAATGATTTCTTCAGGCAGGATAGAAAAGCTTATAAAAAAAGAAGCTGTTGAAATTCAAAAAGAATATACAAAATTAGAAGCAAGCGTTGGAGGCATTAAAGATATGAAAGGCCTTCCAGATGCAATATTTGTTATTGATGTAAAGCATGAAAAAATTGCAGTTTTAGAAGCAAAAAAAATGGGCATTCCTGTTATTGCTCTTGTTGATACAAATTCTGATCCAGATGGGATTGATATGGTTATCCCTGGTAATGATGACGCCATCAGGTCAATAAGACTAATTACCAAAATAATTGCAGATTCTTGTGCTAGAGGTTTAGAGTCATCTAAAGGCTTTTCACTTAAAGTAGATTCAGAGTCACCAGTTATTCAAACTATTAAAAAACAAAAACCTGCGGTTGAAGAAGTTGCTACTGAAGAACCTGCCGTTGAAGAAGTTGCTACTGAAGAACCTGCGGTTGAAGAAGTTGCTACTGAAGAACCTGCGGTTGAAGAAGTTGCTACTGAAGAACCTGCGGTTGAAGAAGTTGCAGAAGAAATAAGCGAAGATCAAGAAATTAAAGAGGATGACAAATAAAAATGGAAATTAAAGCATCTCAAGTTAAAGAGTTAAGAGATATGACTGGTGTTGCAATGATGGAGTGTAAAAAAGCTCTTGTAGAGTGCGAAGGCAATATAGAAAAAGCTTTAGATTTACTTAGATCAAATAGTGCATTAAAAGCTGAAAAGAAAGCTGCAAGGGTTGCCGCTGATGGAGTTTTAAAGATTTTTGTTGGTAATGACTACGCAACTTTAATCGAAATTAACTCAGAAACAGATTTTGCTGCTAAAGATTCAAATTTTGTAGATTTTACAAATGAGGTGCATGATTTTATTGCTAAAAATAAGATATCAGATATTTCTCAGTTACATGAATCTGAAATAGAAGAAAAAAGAAAATCATTGGTCCAAACAATCGGCGAAAATATTCAATTAAGAAGATTAATTACTAAAGATTTTAGTGCAGATATGAATGCAGGTTCATACATTCATTCTGATTCTAAGCTGGGCTCAGTTGTAATTGTTTCTGGCGGAGACGAATCTCTAGCAAAAGATATTGCAATGCATGTTGCTGCTTTTAACCCTCTATGTCTGTCAGAATCAGATCTTGATCCAGAAATTATAGAAAGAGAAAAGGCAATCTATATGGTTCAGGCAGAAGAGTCCGGTAAGCCAAAAGAGATCATGGAAAAAATGATAGAAGGTAAATTAAAAAGATTTTTATCAGAAGTTTCATTACTTTCTCAAGGTTTTGTAAAAGATTCTGAGATATCTATACAAGAATTGTTAGATTCAAAAAATGCAAAGATTGAATCATACTCTAGATTAAAGGTCGGTGAAGGTATTGAGGTTGAAAGCAAAAGTTTTGCCGACGAGGTTGCAGAACAACTAAAATAAATTATGTCCAAACTTCTTCATCAACGCATTCTCGTAAAATTTAGTGGAGAGTCTGTCGCTGGCGATGATGAGCATGGCATAGATCCTAAAATACTAGATCAAATGGCTTCATCTGTAGCATCTTGCAGAGAAATCGGTGCTCAGATAGGAATTGTTATTGGTGGCGGCAACCTATTTAGAGGTGAAAAGCTCAACAAGGCTGGTATGGATAGAGTTGCTGGGGACCATATGGGAATGTTAGCAACTGTCATGAATGGTATTGCTTTTAGAGATGCACTTGAAAGAGCGGGCATTAAAACTAGAGTGATGTCGGCTATTTCAATGTCCGGAATTGTGGAACATTATGACAGAAGACTTGCTATACAACTTTTAAGTGATGGCTATGTTGTTATTTTTACAGCTGGTACTGGAAATCCATTTTTTACAACAGATACAGCAGGTTGTTTGAGAGCGATTGAAACTCAATCAGACTTGATGCTTAAGGCTACTAGGGTTGATGGAGTATATGATTCAGATCCAGAAATTAATTCAGATGCAATATTTTATCCAGAGTTATCTTTTGATGATGCTATATCTCAAAATCTAAAAGTTATGGACGCTACTGCTTTAACATTAGCGAGAGACCACAAACTGCCAATAAAAGTTTTTAATGTTAATACTAAAGACGCACTCAAAGATATTATTTGCGGTGAAAAAATAGGTACGTTAATATCATAATATGAATGAAACAATAAATAACGCAACTTCAAGAATGGAAAAATCACTTTCATCTCTTGGTCAGGCCTTCAATAAGATTAGAACTGGAAGAGCTAATCCAACTATTTTAGATGATATTAAAATTGAATATTATGGAAATCTCTCCCCCCTTAATCAAACTGCAAGCATTAGTGTAGAAGATGGAAGATCTTTGGTCATATCTCCATGGGATAAAAGTTTAATTCCAGAAATTGAAAAAGCTATTATGAATTCTAATTTAGGCTTAAATCCAAGCACATCATCTGATTTAATTAGAATCACTATGCCTTCCTTAACGGAAGAAACTAGACAAGACTACATCAAACAAGCTAGAGCCGAGGCAGAAAATTCAAGAGTTTCTATAAGAAATATTAGAAGAGATGCAAACCAAGCTTGTAAAGAAAGTCAAACAGCAGGTGAAATTTCAGAAGATGATCTAAGAAGAATGGAAGACCTTATTCAAAAAGAAACTGATAAGTTTATAGGTCTTGTTGATTCAGAGCTAAAAGCCAAAGAGTCTGATCTTTTAGAAATTTAAAAGAAGCCATATGGCTAACAATATAAAAAAAATATCTGCCAAGAGTGCAAAAAATGTTGCCATTATCATGGATGGTAATGGTAGATGGGCTATGTCCAATGCCCTGAATATAAGTAAAGGCCATAGTAAAGGAGTTGAAGTTGTAAGAGAGATAGTTGAGGAATCAGTCAATCAAAAATTATCATCACTTACACTATATGCTTTCAGCTCAGAGAATTGGTCAAGACCAAAAACTGAAATTGATGCAATAAAGAAATTAGTAGTTAAAGCTATCAATGAACAAGTTCCAGACTTAATAAAACAAAAAGTGAAATTAAAATTTTTTGGAAATATAGATGATTTCGGTACGAAAATACTGTCAAAAATAAAAGATGCAGAAGATGCAACAAATCATCAAGAATCTGTTTTAAATTTGAATGTTGCTCTTGGTTATGGTGGTAAGCAAGATATTGTAAATATTACCAAATATATCTCAGGGCAAATTATCTCTAAAAATATAAATATTGATGATATAGATGAAGACTTAATTTCAAAATTTTCATGCTGTCCAGTGGATGAGATAGATTTATTAATTAGAACAGGTGGAGAAAAGAGAATAAGCAACTTTCTTTTATACCAAATAGCATATACTGAAATAAATTTTGTTGATACATACTGGCCAGACTTCAAAAAAGATGATTTTGTTGAATGTCTTGATAATTTTAAAAAAGTGAGTAGAAGGTTTGGGAAGAGAATATAATTTAAATTTAATTAAAAGATCATTTACTGGTTTTTTAATTATTGTTCCAATGGTCTTAATAATTTTAGCTCAAAATTATTGGATTTTCCTTGTCATGGTCTCAGCGGTTTGTGCTTTTGCTTTTTATGAATGGGTAAAAAATAATTTCAGGCATCCAGTATTATGGGGGTTAAATTTAATTTTTTTATACTTTTGGTTCTTGGTAATCTATTTTGTTGGAGCCACTTCCGACATACTCCCATCAATAAAGATCATTGAATCCTATAATTCAATTTCCATTTTCTATCTTTTTTTTATAATTATTATTAATACAACTATTTTTGACACTTTTGCATATCTTTTTGGTTCAAATTTTGGAAAAACTGCTATTGCACCTAATATTAGTCCTAATAAGACACTTGAAGGTCTTCTTGGGGGATTAGTTGTTGTTTTAATTTATGCTCTAGCAATATGCTATTTTTTAAATTTAAAATATTGGTTTTTACCAATATGTTTATTGGGAGGCTGTCTTGCTTTTTTTGGCGATCTTCTAATAAGTTTTCATAAAAGAGAAAAAGGGATAAAAGATACAGGATCACTATTACCTGGCCACGGAGGTGTCTTGGACAGAATAGATTCGCACTTAATTGCCACTCCAATTTTGCTTTTAATATCGATAATTATTGAGAGCCTATGAAAAATATTCTTTTATTAGGTGCTACTGGAAGTATTGGCGACAGTGTTTTAAGCGTTATCAAACAGAATAGTGATAAATTAAATCTTACTGCTATATCTTTTCAGTCAAACCTCACTAAAGCACTTTCTATAATTGAAGAGTTTGATCCAAATTATGTCTACTGTGAATCAAAAGCTAACTTAAGCTCAATAAATGATTCTTTAGAAAGGTCAGAAGGCATAGAATTATTTTCAGAAAAATCTGAGTTAGAGTATCTCCTTAAGCACAAAAGTATAGACATAATAATATCTGCTATATCAGGCTTCTCTGGTTTAGAGACAACTTTTATGGCTGTACAAACAGGAAAAATAATTTTATTGGCAAATAAAGAAAGTATTGTTGTAGCAGGAGATATAATTTTGCCACTTGCAAAAAAACATAATACTAAAATCATTCCAATTGATAGTGAGCATAATGCAATCTTCCAATGCTTAAATTCAGAAAAAAATACCAATGATGTGTCAAAAATTATCATTACTGCATCCGGGGGACCCTTCTTAAACCAAAAAATTGATGATTTATCAAAAGTAACTAAAAAAGAAGCTTTAAATCATCCTAACTGGAAAATGGGTTCAAAAATAACCATTGACTCTGCGACTCTTGTAAATAAATGCTTAGAACTTATTGAGGCAAAATATTTATTTGACTTGAATGAAGAATACTTCGAGTTAGTTGTTCATCCACAAAGCATAATTCACTCTATAGTTACTTATAAAGATGGTTCAAGTATATGTCAGATGAGCAATCCAGATATGAGGGTTCCTATTTCTCATGCATTATCTCTTGAAGAATCAAGATTATCTCTTGATTTTACTAAGATAAATTTTTCGTCATTAAATCTGACTTTTCAAGAATTTCCAGAGGATAGATTAGAGATAGCTAATCTTGCCCGTGAGGTTTGCAATACAGGCGGTTCTTCTGGCACAGCATTTAATGCTGCAAATGAGATTGCTGTAGAAAATTTTTTAAATGGTAAGATCACATTTAATAAAATATATGAAGTTATTTATAGAACTTTTAATGCTGTGCCTGTGTCTAATAGTATTAATATAGAAGCAATATATGAAATAGATAAGCAAACACGCATGGAGGCAAAGAAGGTGGTAAAATCACTCACTTAAATTATGACCACAACAATTATTTATATAGGTTCTTTTCTTGCACTTTTAGGTGTTCTTATAACTATTCATGAATATGGACACTTTATTTTTGCAAGGATATTTAATGTACACGTTCAACGTTTTTCAATTGGAATGGGGCCTGTAGTATACAAGCGCTTAGATAAGCATGGAACAGAATTTGCAATATCAGCTTTTCCTTTGGGCGGATATGTATCAATGATTACAAATAAGCTAATTGAGTTAGAGCCAGAAGTTAAAGAAGGTTTATCTGCCGAACAAATAAAAAATACATTTGATTCTAAGCCCAAATGGCAAAGGGCTTTGATTATGTTTGCAGGACCGCTTGCAAACTTTTTGTTATCTATTTTTATATTTTCATTTATTTTTTTGAATACTCCAGATCCTCAAACAATAGCAGTTATAAAGTCTTCAGATAGCTCAATTGAGATGAGAGCTACTAGCGATTTTTTAATAAAAGGTGACCAAATATATTCTATTAATTCAGTTGTAATATCAGATCCCAAGGATATAAGTCTTGAGCTTTTATCCTATGCTGGATATACCGGCATAATTAACTTAGGAATTAAAAGACCAGATATTAATAGTATTATTGACGTGGGAATCCGGGTTGTAGATTTTCTTCCAAACTCTGAATCTCAGTCAAATCCATTAAAATATTTAGGTTTAGATGTTGAGTATAAGATGAAGCCTGTGATAGGTTCTGTTATTAAGTCAGGCCCTGCAGATAATGCTAACCTAAGGGCAAATGATATTATTTATAAAATTGGCAATTCAAAAATAAATTATGCCAGTGATATCAGAAATGTAATTTCATCTATGCCAAATGAAAATGTTTTAGTTGATGTCTATAGAGATGGAGATTTAGTTCAAGTTCCACTTAGAATTGGAGCTAGTCAAAATGAAGACGGAAATGAGGTAGGGATAATTGGCCTATCTTTTGGCACAAACCGCTCTTTACTTGAATCTTTTTCTAAAGGTGTTTTTGAAACGTATAACTTAAGTAAAAAAACACTTCAGTTTATTGGAAAAATGTTAACGGGAAATATGGGTACTGACAATTTAAGCGGGCCTATTGGAATAGCTCAAATGGCAGGGAATACGGCACAAGCCGGGTTTGTTCCATTTATGTATTTAATGGCACTATTAAGTATTAGCCTTGGCGTACTAAATTTATTACCAATTCCTGTTCTTGATGGCGGTCAACTTACTTTACTAGGTTTAGAAGCAATCAGAGGTAAGCCCCTTGCAGATAGAACAGAAAACCTTGTATATACCGGTGGCGCGCTAATGGTTGGGGCATTAATGATCTTTGCCATCTTTAATGATATTTCTCGCTTTATATAGGAAGATAATTGAAAAAATTTAAAATTTATTTTTTTAGTCTATTGTTAATAACCCAATTAAATGCATTTGATGAATTTCTTGTAAGTGATATAAGAATAATTGGGTTACAGAGAGTATCTACCGGAAGTATCTTTAATGTCATTCCTATTAGTGTTGGCGATAAAATTGATTTAAGAAAATCATCCGATATCACTCGATCACTTTTCTCAACAGAACAGTTTGATGATATTCAGATAGCTAAGGATGGAAATACATTAATAATTAGTGTTGTTGAAAGACCTTCAATTTCAGCAATCGATATTTCTGGTAATAAAGCTCTTAAGACCGAGCAACTTATTGAGAGTCTCGATGGTGTAGGTATTAAAGAAGGCGAGGTTTATAAGAGATCAACGCTTGAAAAAGTAAAATCAGAATTAGTAAGATCCTATGCATCAAATGGAAGATATGGAGCAGGGGTTGAAATAGAAGAGATAAAAAAATCAAGAAATAGAATAGAAATTAATATAACCGTTGATGAGGGAAAAAGCGCATCAATAGAAAAAATTAATATTATCGGAAATGAAGAATTTACTAATGATGAATTGTTAAAAGGTTTCGAGCTTTCAGAGGGATCATTTTTTTCATTTTTAAATAACGACAATGCATATTCTAGAGAAAAACTTAAAGGTGATATAGAAACTTTAGAGTCTTTTTACAAGGACAGGGGTTATCTTAAATTCTCTATAGAATCCTCCCAAATAAGCCTTTCTCGAGATATGAAAAATATTTTTATTAACTTCAATGTCTTTGAGGGTAAGAAATATAACATCTCAGAAGCAGAAGTTGTTGGAGACATTCCATTAGAAGAGGAGGTGTATTCCGCCATCATGGATTCTCTTTCTGGGTTGACTTATTCCCAATCTCAAATTACATCAATAGAAGAGTTTTTTGTAAATGTGCTTGGTAACAGAGGTTACGCTTTTGCAGAGGTTAGTGGAGTTCCTGAAATAAATGAAGAGTCAAGCGAAGTAAAAATTATATTTAATGTAGCTCCTGGTAAACGAACCTATACAAGAAAAATTCTCTTCTCCGGAAATAACATTACTCAAGATCATGTCTTAAGAAGAGAGATGAGGCAGTTTGAAGGTGCATGGTCATCAAACAATAGCATTGAGGCTGGAAAAGTTAGATTGGAAAGACTTGGGTATTTTAAAGAAGTTGATGTCGAAACAGTGCCTGTACCAAATACCGAAGATCAGATTGATATCTTGTATTCTGTTGAAGAAGAAACTACAGGATCTGTCGGTGGAAATATAGGTTACAGCGATTTTGGATTGATGCTAGGCTTTAATTTACAAGAACAAAATTTTCTGGGGTCTGGAAATACAGTAGGAATAGGTATAAGTAAAAATATATATTCAGAGAGCTATAATATTTCATTTCTTGATCCATTTGCTACTAAAGATGCTATCAGTCTTGGCTATAATATTTATTTTAGAGAAACTGATTATGGTGAGTTTAATGTTGCCAATTACCTAAGTAACTCTAATGGCTTTGGATTACAGTTTGGCTACCCATTGTCTGATACGCAGAGAATTAATCTTGGTTTAACTTATGATAAAACAGATATTGATATTGGTACATCTCCAGCAAGAGAGATATGGGATTTTATAAATGCTGAAGGAAGCATTTTTGAAACATTAACGTCTCAAATATCATGGCAAAGAGTTACTTTAAATAGAGGAATGTTCCCAACAGATGGATCTTCAACCGTGGTTAGTTTTTCCACAACTATACCGGGTGGTGATATAGATTATGCTAGGCTTAATCTTAGACAGAAATTTTATCAGCCAATTTCTGAGGATTTAGTTTTTGGTTTTAATCTTGATTTAGGATACTTGGCTCCATTTGGCGATACTGAAGAAACACCATTTTTTCAAAACTTCTATGCCGGTGGACCAAGATCATTAAGAGGATTTGAATCAAATACATTAGGTCCTAGAAGTACTGAAGCTCCCTGCTATGAATTTAATTATTCTGATGGAACTTGTCCAAATCTTCTTGATAGTGATGGCGATGGAGTTTTAGACACTCCTTACTATAATCCATATGCTAACTCTGAATATAATAAAAGAGTTTCTATTGGAGGAAATATTAAAGTAGAAGGTAGCTTACAATTAATTTTTAAACTACCTTTTATTGAAGATCAAAGGTCGATGAGATCTGCATTCTTTTTTGATTTCGGTAATGTCTTCTCAGACAACTGTAAAGATTATCAAATTAATTGTTATAAACCCTCTATCGATGATCTTAGATATTCATACGGCGTAGGTGTTACTTGGATTACTGGTTTTGGACCCATGAGTTTCGCTATTTCAAAACCAACAAACGCAGGCCAATATGAAGAAACAAAGGAATTTCAATTCACTGTAGGCAATGTATTCTAATTGAGATAAAATATCATTCACCATTAAGGGGTTACTATGAAAAATTTATTTAAACTTAACTTATTAGCAGTTTTATTGCTTTCTTTCCCAGTCTTTGCTGTTGATGGAATGGCTGTTATAGATATGAGAACTGCTGTTTTATCAACTCAAGCTGCTTCAGATGCTTTTAAGGCTCTCGAAGAAGATGCTGATTATGCTGCCAACCTTGAAGAAGCTCAATCTCTCCAAGCAGAAAGGCAAGCAATTGCAGAAAAACTTCAAAAGGATCTTGAGACTTTATCTCAAGAGCAAATAGCAGCAATGCAAAGAGATATTCAAAATAAAGGAAAAGACCTTGAGTTTTTAGCAGGAAAAATTCAACAAGCTCAAGAAGAGACTGCTCAAAAAGTTTTTGCTGAAAATGGCGCTTCTATGCAGAAAATTATTGGGGAATTAATACAAGCTAAACAAATTAAAGTACTTCTTCAAAAAAATGAGAGTATTCTTTTTAGTGATCCAGCTCTAGATTTAACTGATGATGTAACTTCAATGTTAGATGTTGCAGCTTCAGAGGCAAATACTCAATCCGAGTAGTGTCACAAAAGAAAGAATATTCTTTAGCTGAAATAGCAGAATTTACAGGCTCTAAAGTTGTTGGCAATAGCAAGGCTATTGTCAACAACATTTCCACCTTAGAGAACGCCACTAAAGAATCTATTTCATTTTTAGCAAACAAAAAATATCAGAAATATATAAATACAACTTCAGCAAATGCTGTAATTGTTTCAACGTCCTTTAAAACAGATGATCGCTTAAACTATCTTTTATCAGAAGATCCTTACTTAGCTTTTGCAAAATTAACTACCCTATTTAAAAAATCAATTTTTGAAATAGACAATCTAGCAATACATCCATCAGCAGTAATTTCTAATGATTCAAAAATTGGAGAAAATGTATCCATAGGGGCAAATGTTGTCATTGGACCAAACTGCATTATTGAAGATAATGTAATTATTAAAGCAAACTGCACGATTGTTCAGGATGTAAGGATTGGAGAATATTCTATAATTCATAGTGCCTCAGTACTTGGTTCAGATGGGTTTGGTTATGCTCCTTCCAAAGATGGCTATGTAAAAATAGAGCAACTTGGCAAACTAATTATTGGAAAAAACGTTGAAATTGGAGCCTCATGTACTATTGATCGGGGTGCTCTAGATAATACTGAAATTCATAATGGAGTAAAATTAGATAATCAAATTCAAATTGCTCATAACGTAGTTTTGGGAGAGAATTCAGCAATTGCTGCTTCTTGTGCCATAGCTGGATCGACTGTAATTGGTAAGAACTTTCAAATGGGAGGCCTTTCTGGAGTCTTAGGGCACTTATCTATATGTGATGATGTAACTATAGGTGCTCATACGCTAATTACAAAAAGCATAAATAAATCAGGTAATTATATTGGTATAATGCCAGCTCAAAATCAAAAAGATTGGGCTAAGTCTTCAATCTTTATAAAAAAAAGAGCTTAATTATGTCAAATAATGCTGAAGAAATTAGTAAATTTCTGCCTCATAGAGAACCATTTTTATTCATTGATGAAATAGTTGATATTGAACTTGGTAAAAAAATACATTGTATTAAGAGAAATTCCTCAGATGAAGATTATTTTAGGGGTCATTTTCCAAATAACCCAGTTATGCCAGGAGTTATTATTTTAGAAGCTTTAGCTCAGGCTTCAGGCATCTTAGGTTTTAAAACAATGAATAAAACCCCTGAAGAAGGTTCTATTTATGTTTTTGCTGGTGTCGATAAGGCTAGGTTTAGGTCTAGAGTAGGTCCTGAAGATGTTATCCATTTGCATAGTGAAATCGTTAATGAAAAGAAGGGTATTTGGAAGTTTGAAACTAAAGCTTTTGTTGATGATAAACTTGTATGCTCAGCAACAATACTTTGTGCTGATAGGAAGGCTTAATGAGTATAGATTCATCATCAATAATCAGCAGCACTGCTAAAATTCATCCATCTGTTGATATTGGACCATTTTGTATTATAGGTGATGATGTTGAGTTGGGTGAAGGCACTACTGTATTAAGTCATGCAATTATAAAAGGACCCACCAAAATAGGAAAAAATAACATAATTTATCAATTTTCTTCTATTGGAGAGGATACACCTGACAAGAAATATGATGGAGAAGACACCAAGTTAATTATTGGTGATGATAATATTTTTAGAGAAGGAGTTACAGTCCACAGAGGTACGATTCAAGACAAGGGTTTTACGGAAATTGGGAATGATAATTTGTTTATGGCCTATACCCATGTTGCACACGACTGCGTTATTGGTAACAATAATATTTTTGCAAATAATGCAGGTCTTGCTGGTCATGTAAAAATTGGGAACTTTGTTGTCATGGGTGGATACTCAGCAGTTCATCAATTTTGTTGTTTAGGTGATCATTCTTTTTTAGGTATGAATACCTCAGTTACGATGGATATTCCTGCATTCTTAAAAGCTGCCTCAAACCCAGGAAGAATAGTTGGCTTAAACTCTATTGGCATGGCCAGAAATGATATTCCTGCTAATTCAATAGAAACTCTTAAAAAAGCTTTTAAATTAGTCTATAAAAAAGGACTTAAATTAAATGAAGCCATAAAAGAACTCGATATAATATTATCCGAAACAAGTGATATTTATTTGGAAATATTTATTAAATCAATAAAAACCTCTTCTCGCGGTATTTTAAGATAAGTGAATTCAAAACCAATCTTAAAAGTTGGAATAGTTGCCGGAGAGCATTCAGGTGATAGGCTTGGAACAAAAATTATTAAAAGCCTAGCAAATACTCACACCATTGAACTTTATGGGGTAGGCGGCCCACAATTAATCAAAAAAGGCTTAAAACCTTTATTTGATTTTAAGAAACTACATGTTATGGGTCTTATAGAACCACTTTTAAATCTGAGAGAGCTAATTAAATTTAGAAAACTACTAATTAACTTATTTATTGAAAAAGAGATTGATTATTTTATAGGCGTTGACTCTCCAGACTTTAATATGCGCATTCATAAGGCGCTTAAACTCAAAAATACTTGTAAAAATATTCAGATTGTAAGCCCTTCAGTTTGGGTTTGGAGAGAAAATAGAATAAAAGATATAGAAAAATATATAGACTTGACAGCATGTTTGTTTAAATTCGAAGATAATTTTTATAAGAAAAAAAACTTACCCAGTATTCATGTAGGGCATCCTTTTAGCAAACTATTTCCTGAAAATAAAGAAATCGTTTTCAAGAATTTTAATTTAGATCCATCAAAAAAATTCGTATCAATTCTTCCAGGAAGTCGTAAATCAGAAATTAAAAATTTATTACCAACTTATATCGAATTTATAATATTGCATTCTAGTAAGTATAGTCATTATGAATACTTAATTCCTGCATCTGACAATCAATCCTTAGATATGATAAAAAAAGATATACCCCCAGATCTTCCAGTAGTGGTTGGTATAAATTGCACCAAAGATTTTTTATCAATTTCTGATTTTTCAGTGGTCACTTCCGGTACAGCTACCCTAGAGTCTGCTGTACTAGGAACAAGTCCTATTATCTGTTATAAGACCAACCCAATAAACTATTTTATTATCTCAAGAATGCTAAAGATTGATGATGTTGGACTCCCAAATCTTTTACTAGGTAAAAGAAAGTTCCCTGAACTCATTCAACGATCATGCAATGCAAAATCTATACTAGATGCAGCAGAATCAATAAAAAATAATAATGACGCAGAAAACATTTCAATCACACTTAGAAATTTATTAATTGGACTGAGTCCAGAAGAGTCAGCACAAAAAATTCTTTCGCTTTGAAACTTATTGCCGGAGTAGACGAAGTTGGTAGAGGTTGCATAGCAGGCCCAGTCATTGCATCGGTGGTTATCCTTATAAATCATGTCCCTGGCTTAAGGGACTCAAAAAAATTAACTACATTGCAAAGAAATAAATTATCAACATTAATAATGCAAAATTCTTACTTTTCATTTGGAACAGCATCAGTTCAAGAAATAGATGAAATTAATATTCTTCAAGCTTCTTTATTAGCAATGAAAAGAGCTATACTTAACCTTTCTGTGAAGCCAGAAAAAGTTCTAATTGATGGTGTTCATAAACCTGATTTAGACTTAGATACCCAGACTATTATTGGTGGAGATTCTTTAGTTGATGAGATTAGTGCCGCCTCTATAATTGCAAAAGTGTATAGAGATAATTTGATGATAGAAATCGATAAAAAATACCCAGAATATGGATTTTCAAAACATAAAGGTTACGGAACAAAAGAACATAAACAAGCAATTTTGAATTATGGATCTACACCTATTCATAGAGTAACTTTTAAAGGAGTCCTTAATTAGAAGTATGAATAATATTTTTTCACATCTAAGAGTCTCTTCAGAATATAGCATATCCCAAGGACTTCTAACCATTGATCAAATTGTAGATTGCGCTAAAAAAAATACCATTCCATCTGTAGCTCTAACTGATAAATCAAATATGTTTGCAATGGTAAAGTTTTTTAATAAATGTGAGGCAGCTGGCATAAAACCAATATCAGGTGCATCAATAAGAGTTATATTTGACGGAGATGATTCTTCTCATGAATTGTTATGTTTGGCAAAAAATAATGATGGACACAGAAATTTAATGCAAGCAATTTCTTTTGCCCACAATAATTACACCTATCAAACTCCAATAATTAATTTCAATGACTTAAAGAGCTTTAAGGACAATATAGTTATTGTTTCAGGGGGAAAAGATAGTCATATTTTTGAACTATCAAAACAAAATAAACTTAATGAAGTTGAAAAAAAAATTGATGATTTTTTAACAGTCTTTAAAAGTGATTTTTTTATTGAAGTACAAAAGACAAGCAGACCCGATGAAATTGATTTTTTTTCAAATATTCTTCCCTTATCAAATAAAAAAGGCATTCCTTTAATTGCCACAAATGATGTTTTGTTTTCTTCAAAGGATGATTATGAAATTCATGAAACAAAGGTATGCATTAATACTGGAAAAACTCTCAACGATCCAAATAGAGAAAAGCCTTTCTCAGATGAACAATACTTTAAAAGCTCGGATGAAATGCAAAAATTATTTAAAGGTTTTGATGAGCTTGTTGATAACACAAACGAAGTAGCAAAAAAATGCAATGTTTCTCTTCATACTAAGGGTTACTTTCTACCAGAGTACCCAGTCCCAGAAGAGCATGACTTTGATTCTTTTTTGGTAGATCTTGCTAAAAAAAGACTTTCAAAGCTAATGACTGATTTTGAAGAAACAAAAAAAAACATCTACATACAAAGACTTGAGTATGAATTAAATCAGATAAAAAAAATGGGTTTTTCAAGTTACTTTTTAATTGTTTATGATTTTATTCAATGGTCAAAAGATAATGATGTTCCTGTAGGACCTGGAAGAGGTTCGGGAGCAGGCTCATTAGTTGCATATTCACTTGGAATAACAACCCTTGATCCTATTGATCATGGTCTATTATTTGAGCGCTTTCTAAATCCAGAAAGAATATCAATGCCAGATTTTGATATTGATTTTTGTATGGAAAAAAGAGACAGAGTAATAGATTATGTAAGTAAAAAGTATGGAGCTAATGCTGTTTCTCAAATAGCAACTTTTGGTACAATGGCTGCAAGAGCAGTTGTCAGAGATGTTGCAAGAGCAATGGGTAAACCTTATGCTCTTGGTGATAGAATTTCTAAGATGATTCCATTTGCACCAGGAATGACACTAGATAGAGCAAAAGATGAGCAGCCAGTATTTGCACAAGCTGCTAAAAATGATCCCGAAGTTAAAGAAGTTGTTGATTTAGCATACAAGCTTGAGGGTATTACTAGAAATGTTGGAAAACATGCCGGGGGTGTTGTTATAGCTCCAGGAAGTCTTTCAGATTTTTGTCCTATTTATAATGATAGGCAATCTTCCTCAGTAATGACTCAGTATGATAAAGATGATGTTGAGAAAATAGGTTTAGTAAAATTTGATTTCCTTGGCTTAAGAACACTTACTGTGATTGATCGGGCATTAAAATCTATAAACTCATCATTAAAAGATCAGAATAAAATAAATTTAGACAATATACCCATGAATGATCAAAAAGTATTTGATCTGCTTTCTTCAGGAAAAACTATGGCAGTTTTTCAATTAGAATCAACAGGAATGAGGGACTTGATTAAAAAATTAAAGCCCACAAAATTTGAAGAAATTACTGCTTTATTGGCTTTGTATAGACCAGGTCCTTTAAATTCAGGAATGCATACAACTTTTGTAGACAGAAAGCATGGTAAAAGTCCTGTAACATATCCTCATGAGCTGCTTGAACCAGTTCTATCTGAGACTTACGGGGTTATTGTTTATCAAGAACAAGTTATGGAGTCTGCCAGAGTTCTTGCAGGTTATTCAATGGGTGAAGCGGATATTCTCAGACGAGTGATGGGAAAGAAAAAAATTGAAGAAATGGAGGAGCAAAGAGAAATATTTGTTAAAGGCTGTGAAAAGAATTCAATTCCCGAGAATAAAGCAAATAAGATATTTGAACTTATAGAACAGTTTGCTGAATACGGATTTAATAAATCTCATTCAGCTGCATATGCAGTAATTTCCTATCAAACAGCATTTTTAAAAACTTATTATCCTGAGCACTTTATGGCAGCAGTGCTTTCAACAGAGTTGGGTAATACCGATAAGATTCATGCTTTAATTCAAGAGTGCAAGCGAATGGGAATTAAGGTTTTAAAACCAAATATAATGACGAGTAATAAAATGTTTGTAGTTAACGAAAATTCTTGTATAGAATACGGACTTGGAGCTATAAAAGGTGTTGCAGATGCTTTTATAGAGCACGTGTGTCAAATTAGAAAAACAAATACATTTAATGATTTATGGGACTTTTCAAAAAAAGTTGATATCAAGCTCGGTGGAAAAAAGTCATTAGAGGCACTCTCACAATCTGGAGCATTTGACAGCATAGCGCCAACAAGAAGCATTGCTATTTCTTGTATTGAGGATATGTTAAAAGATGGGTCAAGCTACTCTTCTAAACATATAACCGTATCAGGTGACTTGTTTTCATCCCTTAGTGAAAGTTTTGATCCTTATGAAAAATATAAAAATACTTCTGATATGGGATTAAGTGAATTACTGTCGCATGAAAAAAAATCTTTAGGCTATTATTTATCTGGTCATCCTGTTGATGCAATTGAAAAAAAGATTAATAAGCTTAGATCACAGAAAATTTCAAACTTGAATCATGATACAAAAAAAGCATCTCTAGTATGCTTAATTAACAGTGTCAGGCAAATTAAAGACAAAAAAGGAAAGCCGCTAACTTTTATAAATTTTGATGACGGTTCAGGCGTTATGGATGGGGTGGTTCCAAGTGAAGTTCTTGAAAGTTGTCATAATATTTTGAAAGAAGGGCAAATACTTGTAGTAAAAGGTTTGGTAGAGATAGATGACTATAGATCTAAAGAACTTGGAGGTGCAATGTTTAGAATGAGAGTAAAAGAAGTGCATTCACTAGATTCAGAGCTTTCAAAAAAAGTTAATGATGTTGTTATTAATCTTAAAGAATCAGAATTAGTTTCTCTTGATGAATTTTCAAAAAAACTTGAAAAAGTTAAGAGAGAGTTTTGGACAAAGTCAGGCTGTAATTTACATGTAAAAGTTATAACAAATGGTTCAGAGGCTATAATAGACATAGGTGAAAGGTTTAGATTTGAGCCCACGATAGATAACCTGAATTTCTTGGATGACATTTTTGGAAAAAACGCTATAGAAATAGCATGATTAAAGAATTATGATAGACAAAAAAACAACATCAGAAAAAAACTATAATCATTTACCAGATATCTCTGAAGATCATAAATTTTTAGATTTTGAAAACACAATTCAGGACATATCTGAAAAGATCAATGCTTTAAAAAATTCGGCTATTGAGTCACCAGAAGTAAGTGATCAAATTCTTGCTCTTAGAAAACAAAGAGATGCTGAAACTAAAAAGATATATTCAAAACTTTCAACATGGCAAACTGTTCAGGTAGCCAGACATCCCCAGAGGCCACACACTCTCGATTTTATTAATAATATATTTGATGAATTTGATGAAATGCATGGTGATAGACAATTTGCAGATGATGCTGCAATTGTAGGGGGTATTGCTTATCTTGAAACTACTCCTGTCATGATTATTGGGCATGAAAAAGGAAGAGATACTGAAGAAAAGGTAAGACGGAATTTTGGAATGCCTCAACCAGAAGGTTACAGAAAAGCTAAGAGGTTAATGCAATTTGCAGAACAATTTTCATTACCCGTAATAACTTTTATTGATACTGCTGGAGCATATCCTGGAGTTGAGGGTGAGGAAAGGGGTCAAAGTGAAGCAATAGCTAGAAACCTAGCTGTAATGTCAGAATTAAGAACACCAATTATTATTGTTGTTACAGGTGAAGGTGGTTCTGGTGGAGCATTAGCAATAAGTGTAGGAGATCATATATCAATGCTACAGTACGCAACATATTCTGTTGCGTCCCCAGAGGCATGCGCGTCTATTATATGGAGAACTGCAGACAAAGCACCTGATGCTGCAGAGGCCATGAAAGTTTCATCCAACGAGCTTAAAAAATTGAAAATTATTGATGAAATTATTATAGAGCCTCTTGGAGGTGCGCATCGTGATTATCAGGAGATTTCGAATAGTGTTAAAGATTCATTAATAAAAAACTTATCTACTCTTAGCAGAATGTCTATAGAAGAGTTATTAGATAGAAGATATAAAAGATTGATAAAAATTGGCATTTAAGTTTTGATTAATTTTGACGATTTAACTTATCACTTAGATCTAAGTAAAAAAATCTATGTTGGTTATAGCGGAGGCCCTGATTCTTCGGCTTTATTGCATTTACTTCATTTAAATAATATTGCTAATATTGAAGCAATCCATATCAATCATAATATTTCAGATAACTCTTTGGAATGGGAAGAGCATTGTAGAAAAACTACAGATAAATTAGGAATTAAATGCCATTTAGAGTCAGTAAAGTTAAAAGTTGATGGCGACGGTCTTGAATCAGCTGCTAGAAAAGCTAGATATAAAATTTTTACTAAGTACTTGAAAAAGGGTGATCAGATTTTGCTTGGTCACCATTCTGATGATGTTGCTGAAACTTTTTTATTAAGGCTATTTAGAGGCACTGGCCTAGATGGACTAGAAAGCCTTAGAGTAAAGAGAAAAGTTGGAGAGGGTTATTTAATAAGACCTTTAATTAATGTATCCAAAGAGAGTATTTTATTTTTTCTCAAAGAAAAAAAAATAAGTTTTGTTAAAGATGAATCAAACTCTTCACAAGATCATGATAGAAACTATGTTAGAAATACTGTCATTCCCTCTATTGAAAAAAGGTGGACTCACGCATCATCAAGGATTTCTAACACATCAAATTTTATTAAGATTAGAAATGATTCATATGAAATGCTTTTCGAAGAAAAATACGACCATTTAATTAGCCATAAGATTCCAGTCAGTGCACTTAAAAAAATTCAAAAGCCATCCCTTGTAGACGTTATTAGATTCTCTATTAAAAAACAGAATATAGCTATGCCAAGTAAGAAGGTAATCGAGCAGATTATAAAGACTTTTATTGAATCAAGCCCTGGGCCTAAGTCAGAGGTGTCATGGACAAGAGCTGATAAAGAGCAATCAGGAGGAAAAATATTTTATAAGGATAAGTGTGTTGTTATAACTAAGAAATAACATCACTAAGGGTATATAATTTTTTTGGAGTATAAGCTATGGAATATAAAACAGTAAAAGTAAGCAAAAAAAATAAAGTTGCAACAATAGAAATTAATAGACCTGATGTGTTGAATGCATTCAATACGCAGTTGATAATGGATTTACAAGAAGCTACTCAACTTGTTAAAAATGATGATGATATAAGGGTTGTAATAATTTATGGCTCAGGAAGAGCTTTTTCATCTGGTGCAGATTTAACCGAAGCAGATTCAGATTGGGATGGTTCAAAGGATGCTTTATTAAGAGGTTTCAAGCCCTCGTTTGAGAATATAATTTCAATGCCTAAGCCCGTTATTGCTTCAATCCAAGGTCCTGCTGCAGGTATTGGAGCAGCATTTGCCATGTCATGTGATTTAAGAATAATGTCTGAAGATGCATATATTCTCTCTGTTTTTAGTAATATTGCCTTAGTTCCAGATGGTGGCCTATCATGGCTTTTACCAAAATATCTTGGTTATGGAAAAGCATATGAATATGCAATCGAAGCAAAAAAAATTGATGCAAAAGAGTGCTTACATTTTGGTATAGCTAATAAAATTACATCTTCTGATAAGCTTAAAGAAGATTCTATGAATTGGGCTTTAGGACTTGCTAAAAGGTCTCCTCAATCTCTAGGAAATACAAAAAAATTAATGCGTGAATCTTTGTCTGCTTCATATTGGGACACATACAACAGCGAGGCTGAAATACAAAATAGCTTAACAAGAAGCCCTCAAAATCATGAGGCTGTTTTAGCTTTTTTTGAAAAACGTGAACCTAACTTCGATTAGTCTTTATAAGATTTTACTTAGTCCAACAATAATTGCTTCGAATGAAGCTCTCGTTGTATTTGGGTTGATTCCAACACCCCATTTTGTTTGACCATCTTTTTCTAGCTCTATGTAAGCTGCTGCTTGCGCATCAGATCCAGAAGAAATTGCAGATTGGTGATAGTCAGAAATTTTAATATTAATCCCAAATTCTTTTGAAAGACCATTTACAAATGAATCAATGGGACCATTTCCTTTACCTGAAACGGTTACCTCTTTTGCATTCATAATCATTTTAACTTCCAATTCATTAACATCATCTTTGGTTGATGAGGTATGACTCTGATATAAAAAATTATTTTTTGGTTTTAAAAAGTTTTCTTTAAATATCCCCCATATTTCAGAGCTGCTTATTTCTTTTCCTGTTTCATCAGCAAGTTCTTGAATCTTTTGACTCATGCTAATTTGCAGTCTTCTTGGAAGAGAAACACCATGATTCTTTTCTAGAAGAAATGCGACACCGCCTTTACCTGATTGTGAGTTTATCCTAACAACTGCTTCATAGCTCCTACCTAAGTCGGCTGGATCGATTGGTAGATATGGTACAGCCCATTCTGGATTATTGCTTTGCTTCATAGCATGAAAACCTTTTTTGATTGCATCTTGATGCGATCCTGAAAAAGCAGTGAAGACAAGATCACCCGCATATGGGTGTCTTGGGTGAACAGGAAGTTGATTGCAATATTCAACTTCTCTCATTACTGAATTGATATTTGAGAAATCTAATTTAGGATCAATGCCTTGAGTCAGCATATTTAAAGCAATAGTAACTATATCAACATTTCCAGTTCTCTCACCGTTACCAAATAAAGTCCCTTCAACCCTATCCGCACCAGCCATAAGCCCAAACTCAGATGCTGCTACTGCAGTTCCTCTATCATTATGAGGATGAAGACTTAGCGAAATATTTTTTCGGTTTTTGAGGTTTTTATTCATCCACTCAATCTGGTCTCCATAAATATTTGGTGTAGACATTTCTACAGTTGCAGGAAGATTGATTATTATTTTATGATTTGAAACCTCTTTTAGAATATCAATAACCGCATCACATACTTCTGCAGCATAATCTAACTCAGTGCCAGTAAAACTTTCAGGGGAATATTCAAAACTCCAATCTGTATCTGGATTTGCTAGTGCTAATTCCTTAATTTTTAAAGCGCCATTAATTGCAATTTCTTTTATGCCATCTTTATCTTGATTAAAGACAACTTTTCTTTGAAGGGTAGATGTTGAGTTATAAAAGTGAACAATGGCCTTTGGGATACCTTTTAAGGACTCAAAAGTTCTTTCAATTAGCTTGTTTCTGGATTGAGTTAAAACTTGAATATTTACATCAGATGGAATTTTTTTATCTTCTATTAAAGACCTCACAAAGTCGAAGTCTGTTTGCGAGGCAGAAGGAAATCCAACTTCAATCTCCTTAAAACCTAGCTTACAAAGTAAAGAAAACATTCTATCCTTTCTTTCTGAACCCATTGGCTCTATTAATGCTTGATTTCCGTCTCTAAGATCAACAGAGCACCATGTAGGAGCTTGACTTATGACTTTCGATGGCCATTGCCTATCTTTTAGATCAATAGGTTTAAAAGCTTTATATTTATTTACTGGATTATCCATTTTTAATTTGTAAATGTTAATATTTCCTTATCTATGATAACTCCAAGCATTAAAACTAACCTAATTCTTAAAGAAATGGGTATTACTAGATATGAACTACGTTCAAATCAAGAAAAATCACCCTCCAAAAAAAATTATAGTTATCAAAAAGGAGATATTCTAACATTACTTGATCGATCATATAATGATTTAAGCATAGATGAAGCAAAGCTTCTTGATGCAATTATAGATGCAGTCAATCCTTCTAATAATCAAATATCTCACAACAATTTTAATCTTGATAATATCAATAATTTCATATCATCTTGCATAGACATAAAGGGCATTATTAGTTTTTCTTCCAATATAACCAGCATCAAATCATCAATCTCATTTGTTCAATCGCCCGCATTAGAAGTAATGATTTCTGATAAAGAATCTAAGAAGATTTTATGGAAAAAGCTGCAAGACAGTATTCTTTAGTATTTTATGTATAAAGTCTCTCTCATGGGTATAGATGATTTAAAAGAAGCTTATAAGATAGAGTGTGAGGTCAATCCTAGTCCTTGGAAATATGAAACTTTTTTATCTTCATTTGAGGTAGGGCATAAGGGATTAATTTGTAAGCATGATAGCAAAATCATTGGATTCATAATATTTTCTCCCATCAATCCTGAAGCTCATATCTTAAGCATATCGGTAACAAAGAAAATTCAGTCTAAAGGTGTTGGTGCGTTGCTACTTCAAAGTATGCTGGATCAATGTGCAGCAATGAACTATAAAAAAATATTTCTTGAAGTCAGGATAAGTAATTTACAAGCTATTAATTTCTATCAAAAATTTGGATTCAGTAAAGATGCAATTAGAGACAATTACTATACGGATAATTCAGAGGATGCTTTATTGATGTCCCTTTCAATTTAACCACCTCTTTTTTTTAACCACATAATTTGATTTGTTGTAATTATAAGATATGAGATAAAAAATGTTATGTAAAAGCTAATCAAAATTGGATGATCGACATTGGAATCAATAACAACTGGATCGCCTGGAGGAAACCTTCTTAATACTTCGGTTGCACCTGGAATCATATGAAATAAAAATAGCGCAGAATAGCTGATGGTTTGGAAGTAGGGGGCAAGGAATCCGAAAAACAGGCCTTTTTCATTAATGTATCCAAATATTACAGCTAATAGTGTAACTATTGCTAACAAGTGTCCTACACCAAAACCACGTTTATATATCAATAGGGCAGTTAACGCAGCAATGACGGTGGTAACAACAAACACTTTGGCTGAAAAATTTTTTGTCTCTATGATTGTATGCTTTTTTAAAGAATATCCACCAGAGCCTATTGCTACAAGAGCTATTAAAGTATGAATCCAGCCAATGAAGGATATATCCATTAATAATTAGCTTAGAAGGTTTTGGATCTCTGACTCAATGTCTTCTGGCTTAGTAGTTGGGGAATATCTTTTAATGACTTTCCCGTCCTTATCAACCAAAAATTTTGAAAAATTCCATTTGATATTCTTTGTACCAAGAACACCAGGTTGCTCATTTTTAAGAAAATCATAAAAGGGATCAGTATTTGGACCATTAACATTAATCTTATCAAAAATTTTAAAACTCACATTATATTTTTCGGTACAAAAGAATTGAATTTCTTCATTTGTACCAGGTTCTTGACCTTTGAATTGGTTACAAGGAAACCCAAGAATCTCAAAACCATTAGAATTATATTTTTCATATAATTCCTGAAGACCTTTATATTGTGGTGTAAGCCCGCATTGACTAGCAACATTAACAACTAAAAGAACCCTGTCTTGATATTCACCAAGAGATACTTCATTTAAATCTGCATCTTTAACATTAAAGTCATAAACTGTTTTCATTTTTGGGTTCCTGTGTTTTAGATTAAAAATATGTCTTTAAAAAAATATGATTATATACAAAAAAGAGATACAAATCTTAAAAATGACCTAACCTTAAAGCATCTATATAATTAAAAGTTATGACAAACACAGAAATTAATTATATTTGGAAACCATTTGATGAGCTATCTTCTGATGAGCTCTATGCAATGATTCATTTAAGACAAAAAGTATTTATTGTTGAGCAAGATTGCCCATACATAGACGCTGATTACACTGACCAAGATGCATTTCATTTACTGGTATATAAAAATAATGACTTGATTGGGTACCTTAGAGCTTTTAAACCTGGAGTAAAATATGAAGGATCTTCACTAGGGAGAATCGTCACAGAAGTAAATTCTAGAGGCCTCGGTATTGGAAAAGAGATAACAAAAGAGGGAGTAAACTTTTTATCAAGAAAGTTTCCCAATCATGAAATTGTTATTTCAGCCCAACATAGACTAGAACAATTTTATATTGATATTGGATTTACAGCTAGAGGAGAGGTTTATCTAGAAGATGATATTGATCATATCCAGATGTATATTCTTCCCAATCAAACAAGTTAAAATAATAATGTATAAATTCTTTCATTTATAAATGAAGTAAAGGCGCATCTCAACTAGTGCTAATAATAGAGTTATTAAATAGTATAGTATGAATTTCTTCAGTTATAAATGGAGCAAAAGGGTGCATCATGACTAGTATTTCTTTTAGAAGAGGTCTTAGATTGTTTGTCTCTTCACTTTTTTTACATTCTTCGATATAGACATCACAAAACTTACTCCAGAAAAACTCATAAACTTCGTTAATAGCATAGTCCAATCTATAGTCTTTAATGTTTCTCTCAATTTGTTTTTTTGATTTTTGAAATTCTTCGTATATCCACTCATCGGTTTTATTTGCTGATTGAAATGAATCATTTCCAGCTGAGTAGCCATTAATAAATCTTGCTGCATTCCAAACTTTAGTGCAGAAGTTTCTGTATCCTTTAAGTCTACCCATTTCAAAGCTTATATCTTTAGTGTGCGTTGCTAGTGAATAAAACGTCATTCTCAGAGCATCTGTTCCGTACGAATCAATACCTTTTGGAAATTGATTCCTTGTCTTCTTTTCAATCTTTTGTGCAATACCTTCTTGCATAAGATTAGAGGTTCTTTTTTTAACCAAATCGTTTTGAGAAATACCATAAATTAAATCTAATGGATCAATAACATTACCTTTGGATTTCGACATTTTTTGCCCATTTTCATCTCTTATAAGGCCTGTAACATAGACGTCTTTAAAAGGGATTTGATCAGTAAACTCAATACTCATCATCATCATTCTAGCGACCCAGAAAAATATAATATCAAACCCAGTAACCAGCAAAGAGGTTGGAAAATGCTTTTCAAAATCTTCAGTTTTTTTTGGCCATCCCAAAGATGCAAACGGCCATAAACTTGATGAAAACCAAGTATCTAGAACGTCTTCATCCTGTGAGAGTTTTCTATCGTCAAGTTGATAAAATTGTCTGACTTCTTCCTCACTGTGACCAACGTAAACATTATTTTCTGAGTCATACCATGCTGGGATTCTGTGACCCCACCATATTTGCCTACTAATGCACCAGTCCTCAATATTGTTCATCCAATTAAAATATGTTTTAACCCAATTGCCAGGATGAAATTTTATTTCTCCCTTGTTAACAGCCTCATTAGCTCTTGCTGCCATTTCCTCAGTTTTGACATACCATTGATAACTTAATCTAGGCTCAATAACAATATTAGATCTTTCGCCTCTAGGCACGCTGATATGATGTTTTTCTTCTCTATCAAGAAGATTTAGTTCTTTGAGCTTCTCTAATACAGCCTTTCTAACTTTAAAACGATCGAGATTTGAAAATGGCTCTGGTACATTTTCATTCGACCATGCATCCTCATTAAATATATTAATAGGCTCAAAGTCACTTGCATTATCTGAAGTCTTTACCTGACCTTCTACTTCATGAAGTGAATATTTTTTACCTATTTCGTAATCGTTAAAATCATGGCCTGGAGTAATTTTTAAACAACCAGTTCCAAACTCCATATCCACATACTCATCAGCTAAAATAGGTATCTTTCTTCCTACAAAAGGTAGAACAATATTTTTACCAATAAGATTTTTATATCTATCATCATTGGGATTAACAGCAACTGCCATGTCTCCAAACATAGTTTCAGGTCGAGTTGTAGCCACTATTACAAAGTCATCCGAATCTTCAATTGGATATTTAATATGCCAAAGAAGACCGTCTTTCTCTTGTCTTATTACTTCAAGATCTGAAACAGCAGTTTTAAGTGATGGATCCCAATTCACTAGTCTATAGCCTCTATAGATTTTATTTTTTCTATGCAATTCAACAAAAGCTTTTATAACCGCTTCATTGCAACCATCATCTAAGGTAAATCTATATTTATTCCAGTCCACAGAGCATCCAAGTCTTTTAATCTGTGAGGTAATTTTCTCTTCTGAGTAATCTTTCCACGACCAGACCTCATCAAGAAATTTCTCTCTTCCCAGCTCTAATCTTGTTACATCATTTTTTGCAAGATTATTTTCTACAACCATCTGAGTTGCTATGCCCGCATGATCAGCGCCAACTTGCCAATGAGCATCTTTTCCAGACATGTGATGATATCTTGTATAGAAATCCATAATTGCATATTGGAAACTATGGCCCATATGAAGAGTGCCAGTAACATTTGGAGGCGGTATTACCTGAGAAAAAGAAATGTCAGAATCTTTATTTGAAATAACCCTTTCGGACCATATCTTGGACCATTTTTCTTCAATTTCTACAGGGTAATACTGTTTATCCATGAGGAAGCTTGATTAAAATTATTTTAATTTCTTACTTAGAAGTAATTGACTTATAAGTGGTACCGGTCTTCCAGTTCCAGCTTTAACAGGAGTGCTATACGAAGCTGTAGCAGCAATATCAATATGAGCCCATTTATAATCATTCGTGAACTTTGATAAGAATGCAGCAGCATGAATAGTGCCTGCTTCTCTACCTCCACCAATATTGGCTAAATCAGCATATTTAGTTTTTGTACACGACTGATGCTCATCCCATAATGGCAGTTGCCATGCTCTATCTCCTGACTCTTCACCAGCTTCAATAATCTTTTCTGCTAAATGTTGATCATTAGCCATCACACCGCTGGCATGTCTTCCCAAAGCAACTACAACGGCTCCTGTAAGAGTAGCCATATCAATTACATAGGATGGTTTATATTTACCAACAAAGGTAAGACAATCAGCAAGAATTAACCTACCTTCAGCATCAGTATTTAGAATTTCTATAGTTTGACCTGACATTGATGTTACAACATCTCCAGGCTTTGTGGCTTTAGAAGAACACATGTTTTCAGCACAACCCATGACACCAACCACATTAACATCTGCATTTAATCTCGCTAGGGTAGACATAACTCCAAATACAGTTGCAGCACCACACATATCCCATTTCATCTCATCCATAGCAGGACTTGGTTTTATTGAAACTCCTCCTGTATCAAAAGTAACGCCTTTACCGACTAGCGCAATTGGTTTTTTATTAGCTTTGCCACCCTTGTATTCAATGACCATCATTCTTGCTGGTTCTTCACTGCCTCTAGAAACGCTCAAGAACGAACCCATTCCCATTTTTTGCATTTGCTGCTCATTAAAAGACTTAACCTTTAAATTTGGAAAGTCTTTTGTCATAGCTTTAACTTTTTTCTCTATTATTCTTGGAGTGCAATGATTTGCAGGAAGGTCACCAAGATATTTTGCAGTATTAACACCCTCACCAATAGCATATCCAGTTTTAGCTGATTGTTTTGCTTTAGTTAGATCTGATCCACTAAGACCAGAGGTCAATATAGTTAATTTTTTTACTGTTGGTTTTGTAGCAGTTTTATTTTTCGTTTCAGAAAAAATATAAACACTTGATTCAATTGTTTTTGCAACCGTTTCTATCAACCAAAACTCATCTTTTTGAGAAGGGCTTACCTTACCAGGCATTATAGAAATATCTTTGCACTTAAGACTATTACCTTTTTTTGCAATTGATTGATAAGCACTTAACCATTTATGAGTTGGAGTTGATGAGTCTAGCCCATTAACGAGGAATAAATTCTCAGCATTAATACCATCAATCTTAGGAAGTAGGATACTGCTACCAACATCTTTTAAATGAGACGAGATTGTTTTAGAAATATAATTTTTTGAAATTTTATTTAATTCTTTAAAAGATGAATCACTCTTTGTATTTTTGTTGATAACAATAACCAACATATCTGTTTTTAATGAAGCCAGACTATTAGATTCAGTATCTTTTACTGAAACATTATTTAAAACTTTATACGCCATTTAAGTTCTCCTGTTATGGTATTTACTGATAAGATAAATATTGTAATGCATCATAGTTCTCAAGGCATGTATAAAAAAAATATTCTTTCAAAAAGTTTGAATATGGAGGTCTTTAAATCCTCAAGTAGTGTCTTATTGATATTCTTTCTTTTAGTAGTGGGCTCCAGGATTGTTGGTTATTTTGAGCAAGCTGCAGAAGGAAATCTTGACCCCGCTATTATAATGAGTGTTGTTGCTCTAAGATTTCCAGATTTTATAACCCTTTTAATACCTCTTTCTTTTTTTTTAGGGGTATTAATTTCTATAAGCAGAATTTATGCTGATAGAGAAATTTATGGGTTCTTTTCTGTTGGCTTAGCTCCTTTTGATTTAATAAAATTCTTAGCTCCTCAAGCGTTGCTATATTTCCTATTAACTCTAATTTTGAGTTTATATGTAGCTCCTTATACAAAAACATTATCTCAAGAAATATTAAAGATAGACTCTTTTGAAGAACAGCTTGAATCGATCAAATCAGATGAAATAGTTTCCTTGAATGATGGAGGATTTATTTATATCCAAAATACTGATAATACTCTTTTAACTGGAGTAAAAGCTCTCAAACAAAATCAAGTGAACTCATTTTTTGTAATTGCTGACGAGCTTTTTACTACTGAAAGCAAAGAACTCATAAAGCTAAACTTCAATAATGGTTCTATTTATAATGGAGTTTTTTCTGACTCCTCTAAACTCCAATTAAATTTTAATGAATTCAAGCTTGATATTAAAAAAGAGAAAAACTTAACAAATGATATGAGCCTAACAAAATTATTTGATTTCTCATCTGATTCAGATACTGCTAGCTTTCAATGGAATGTTTCAGTGCCAATAACAATCTTAATTCTTTTATTTATTGGGGTTTATATTTCAGAGGTTAAGCCAAGGCAGGGAAGATTTTCTGTAATATTGCCAGGAATGCTTTTATATGTGATGTATTTGAGTTTATTAATTTTAGGAAGAGAATATATTGTTGATAATCCCAAGACCTCATTTGGACTCTGGTATGTCCATCTAATCTTTATTTTATTTTTATTTGCTTATCTTTTAAAAGATAAATATGCATATAGCGGCAATATAAATCTAGCAATAAGAGATAGCCTGTATATGAAATATGTTTTAGCTCTTAGTTTGTTTATTCTTATGATGTGGGTTGTCAGTTAGATGAAAATTTTTCATAAGTACATGATAAAAAGATCATTATTGATCTCATGTTTCATCTTTGTATTATTTGCTTTGTTAGATTTTGTTTTTAATTTCATATCCGAGTTAGAGAATCTTTCTACAAACTATTCATTCCTCTCTTCTTTGAAATTTATGCTTGCTTCCATGCCATATAATGCAAATGATTTTTTAGAGGGAGCTTGCTTGCTTGGAGTAATGATTGCTTTAGGAATATCGCACCAAGAAGGTAATTTAAATGTACTTAGATCTAGCGGAGAATCGCCAATCAAGATAGTTTTTATAAATGCCATAGGACCAATGATTTTAGTTTTTTCTTACTTATCAGCAAATGAATTGGTATTCAGAGATATTCATATTAATGCAGAGATAGAAAAGAATTTAAAAATTGATGATCAGTCGAGCATTCAAGGAAATAACCAATGGATTAAAGATAAAAATTCCTTTATAAATTTTTCAGACAAGGTCGGCAACACTATCTATAATGTTAAATTTCTAAAATCAGATTCCAACAATACACTTTATTACAAAACGTCTGAATCAGCCAACATTGCAGACGATGTAATTATTTTTGATAGAACAATGACGTCTTATGGATTTAATAATGAAAACACCTTGGATTATTCAGAACCTTTTAAATTTCCATTAGGTGCATCTATACCCCTCAAAGCCATTGAAAGGCTTAAATTTTCTGAATTGATTTTTAGCAAAAACTTGCTCCAAAATAGCTCAGTAAAAAAAGATATTTTATTTAAATCTCATCTCGAAAAATCTTTCTATAAAAAGATTTTTCAGCCTTTATCAATCTTGTCATTAATTATTTTTTTTGGTTCATTTATATTTGGCTCTTTACGAGAAACATCGCCAGCATCTAGGATTGTGCTTTCAGTTATAGGGGCATTTATCTATAAAGTTATTCAAGACTTTTCAATAAGCCTTGCTATCTCAATAAATTATTCTGTTCTAGTAGGGGTTATAGCACCAGCATTGATGCTACTCATTTCAAGCATTTTTTTATACAGAAAGATTTAAATAGATCTTAGTGATGTCTTAGATAAGATGTCATTTATCGAATATCCATTAGAAGAAAAATAAATCTGTAAGAGGGGTATTCCAGCTAAAGTAAAAATCAATATATTTACTATAAATCTTATTGTTACTTGCTTAAGATTGACTTTACTTCCTTCAGTACTGAAAATTTCTATATTCCAAACCGCCATTCCTAGAGTTTTATTTCCATTCATCCAAAAATAAGCATAAAAACACCAACTACTAATAAAAACAATAGCAAGGCCTAGCCACGGATTTAATATTTCTCCTCCATTGAGCAATAAGGCAATTGATCCAACCGAAAACCAAACGCCTAAAAGAAGAAAAAGGTCATAGATGCTTGCAGCAATTCTTTTTAAAGGAAAGACTTTATATGATTTTTGATTCATTTTGTTTATAGTAATAAAAACAAATTACAAAATACATGATTATGAATAAAGATACAGCATTTTTTGGTCACCCGATTGGATTGAGAACACTATTTCTTACTGAAATGTGGGAAAGGATGTCTTACTATGGAATGAGAGCTCTTCTTGTTTTGTATATGACCGGAGCAATAACTGGTTTTAATCCTGGAATGGGTCTTTCTGCAATAAATGCTAATGCGATATATGGAATTTATGTTGGTATGGTTTATTTTATGGTAGTTCCAGGAGGCTGGATTGCTGACAATATCTTGGGGCATCAAAAAGCAGTATTGATAGGTGCAATTATTATCGCATTAGGTCATTTCACTTTAGCAATCCCATTAGAACAAACTTTCTTTTTAGGGTTAATGTTTGTGGTGCTTGGAACAGGCCTTTTAAAAGGAAATATTTCAACAATAGTTGGTAATTTGTATAGAGAAAATGATGAAAGAAGAGACTCAGGTTATACAATTTTTTACATGTCAATTAATATTGGCTCTACGCTAGGGTTTCTAATTTGCTCATATTTAGGCGAGAAAATTGGGTGGCATTATGGCTTTGGAGCTGCTGGAATAGGTATGACTTTTGGCGTATACCAATATATTAAGTTCAGACATTTACTTGAAGATGCTGGACAAAAACCTAATGAAATGTCAGATGAAAAAAGATCGAATCTTATTAAATGGACAAAAATAAGCTTAATTACTATGTTCACAGTAATTGGTGCTGGGTTGCTAGGTTTTATTACAGTAGATCCAAGAGTTTTTGCTGAAAATTTTGCATACTTTTTAACAATAGTAGCGGGTGCCTATTTTTTATATTTATATGGTTTTGCAGGCCTGACGAATGTTGAAAAGAAGAATTTATTATTACTTTTTGTATTATTTATTGGTGCAGCAGCATTTTGGTCTGGCTTTGATCAATCTGCGAGCTCATTGAGTATTTTTGCTAGAGATTACACCGATTTATCAATTGGTGGATTTATAATTCCAATTGGCTGGCTTCAATTTGCCAATCCAATCTTCGTTGTTACTTTTGCTCCAATATTTGCTGGTATATGGGCCCATTTGGCAAGAATCAATTTAGATCCCTCATTACCTATAAAATTTGCTATTGGTCTGATTTTTATGGCTCTAAGTTTTATTGTTATGGTTTATGCTGTTAAATTGGCGATGGTTACTGCACCAGTGGGAATGAGATGGCTGCTATTAACTTACTTGCTCCAAACATGGGGAGAGTTAGCCTTATCTCCGATCGGTTTATCAGCCTTCTCTAAGTATTCACCAAAAAGATATATGGGCCAAATGTTTGGTTTATGGTTCTTAGCATCAGCAATTGGCGGAGTTCTTGCAGGTCTTCTTGGTGGTGATGCGACTGTTGATGGATTGAGTTCAGTTCAGCCCATTTTTACTTTTATGATTCAATACTATGCAGTAATTGCATTAGCCTTGATTATCATGGCTTACTTTTTTAAAAATAAAGAAAAGACTTAAGATAATTTTGAATTTAAACCTTTAAGGATATCTTTATAGATATCCTTTAAAGTCCATAGTTCAGATATTTTTATGTGCTCATCAATTTGATGAATTGTTTCATTTAGTGGCCCTAACTCAACAATCTCAGTTCCCATTTTTGCAATAAAACGCCCATCAGAAGTACCACCTTTAGCATTAAGGTCGGGAGTATATCCAGTTACATCTTGAATTGATTGAACCACGACATCCTTTAGATTATCTTCTTTAGTTAAATAAGGTAATCCAGATAATTTCCAGTCAATTTCATAATTAATATTCAGCTCATTTAATATAGATTCAAACTCATTAATTAAAGTTTCTTTAGTTGACTCGGTTGAATATCTAAAATTAAAAAACATATCCAAATCTCCTGGTACAACATTTTTTGCTCCAGTTCCTGAATGAATATTTGATATTTGGAAGCTTGTAGGCTGAAAAATTGCATTTCCGTTGTCCCAGATAGTATTTTTTAATTTTACAATTACATCACTAGCAGAGAATATTGGATTATCTACATTTTCTGGATAAGCAATGTGTCCCTGTTTCCCAATTATTTTAAGAGAACCCCCTAATGATCCTCTTCTTCCAATTCTGACACTATCTCCGATCTTTTCATAAGAGGTAGGCTCTCCGACAAGACATAAATCAATTTTTTCATCATTATCAATCATGTCGTCAACTAGCTTATCTATAAAACCATCTACCGCATCACCTTCTTCATTTGATGTAAGTAATATAGCAATTCTGTAATTTAGCTCTGGACTGGTAGCAAAAAACTCTTCAAGAGACTCAAGGAAAGCAGCGATAGATGCTTTCATATCAGCTGTACCTCTGCCATATAATAAATCGCCATCAATCTGGGCTGAGAAAGGAGGGTAAGTCCATTTTTCTTCTGGGCCAGTAGGCACTACATCAGTGTGCCCAAGAAAGCAAAAGAGTTTACCTTTGTTTCCATAGGCAGCATAAAGATTCTCTACATTAGCATAATTAATTCTTTCGCATTTAAAATCTAGCTTGACCAATCTTTCTTCAATTAAATCAAAACAACCCTCGTCTCTTGGTGATAAAGACTGAATTTTTATAAGTTTTTGAAGGAATTCAATCATTTGTATGTAGTTGTGAATTTAATTGTATTGATTTCTTATTTGGCTTTGCAATAACCATTCCATTTATGGAGTTTCTAAGGAAAACTAAATCAGAAGAATTGGCCAGTTCTAATCCTTTTTTAATCATCGAAGGATTTCCTTCAATATCATGAAGTTGAATTTTTGTTCCACTAGTTATGTACAAACCTGCTTCAACAGTGCAGTTATCGCCTAAGGGTATTCCAATCCCTGAGTTTGCTCCAAGTAGACAGTTTTTTCCAACAGAAATTTTTATGTTATTGCCACCAGACAGCGTGCCCATAGTGCTACAACCCCCGCCCAAGTCAGAATTATCTCCAATGACAACTCCAGCAGATATTCTTCCTTCAATCATTGCCTTGCCTAAAGTACCAGCATTAAAATTAACAAAACCCTCATGCATTACAGTCGTTCCAGGACTCAAATAAGCTCCAAGTCTTACTCTCGAGGCATCTGCGATCCTCACGTTTTTTGGAATAATGTAATCTGTAAGGCATGGAAACTTATCTAATGACCTTATGTACAAATTATTAGAACTAGTTTTTGATTCTAATAATTTTCCATCAATCTCATCTAGAGAAACAGGCCCCTGATTGGTCCATGCAATATTTGGCAGGGAGCGAAAAAGCCCATCAAGGTTTATTGAATTAGGCTTAACAAATTTATAGGATAGTAAATGAAGCTTTAGATAGGCAGAAACAACTCCATCTACAGGCTCATCAAGATTATCCTGATTCCAAGATAATTTTATAATTTCTTTATTTGTTTCGATATTATCTAAATTTTCTATTTCAGTTTTTTCTCCATTGAAATTAATGATAGGAAAGAAGACATCAAGAATATCCCCATTAGCGGATTTGCTTATCAGACCAATAGCTTTAATGTTCATGCGAATATTATAGTGAACATAAATTTTATTTATATGGTTTCTTTGAGACTATTACTTATTTTTTCAATTTTATTCTTAGAAACAGAAGAGAGTGTCATATCCTCAATTTCGAATGTATCTTCCACTCTATCTCCAAGAGTATTAATTCTTGCTGAATAAATAGAGGTTCCATTTTCGTGAAGAATCTTCGCAATTTTAATAAGCAACCCTGGACTATCTGAGGTTTCAATTGTTAAAAAGTTCCTTTTTTTTGATGTCTCTTCAATATTTGTAATATTAATATTTTTATTAAAAGTATTGATGCCTTTCTTTTTTTTATGAACTTTTTTCTTTTGTTTAGAAAAGTTATGGAAATTGTTATTAATTTTTAATTGAAGGTCTTTAACTTCAGATTTGCTAAGAGCTCTATCGTGGTGAGAAAACTTAGCAATAAATGTATTTGCCGCTATAGCTTTATTTGAGCTTGTTGATATGTTTGCATCTATTATTTCAAGCCCTGAAATCTCTAAGACTTCTACTAGTTTTAAAAATAACCCATCAAAATTATCTGTTTTAATAAAAATCTCTAATAAGTTTCCAAAACATTTTCTGCAGCCAATTACTGAAGAGCTCTTTGCTGCTTTAAGAATAAGATCACTTTGCCAGCTTAATCTTTCTAAATTATTCTTTGAAAAATATGCATCATCAAATAATTTCAAATAATTTTGAATCTCTTTTTTTTCATTAAAATCTGTATAGTTTTTAACTAAATTAATTTTTCTATCTTTAGAAATTTCTTTTATGGTTTTAATAGGCTCTTTGTTAAGTTTTGACCTTGTTAATAAAAATAAATCTCTTAAAAGTCTATGTTTCCAACCATTCCATAGAGCAGGATTTGTTGCCCTGATATCATTAATTGTTAAAAGATAAAGATAATCAAGTCTTTCAGTGGTTATGACAAGTTCTGAAAAGGTATTAATGGTATCTGGATCAGATATATCTTTTTTTTGAGAAATTGATGACATTTCAAGATGATTTAACACAAGCCATGAGATAAGATCTGCATCAGCCCTTGAAAGGCCTATTTTTTTTGCAAATTGAAGGCTTGTCTTGGCTCCAATTTTTGAGTGGTCCCCGCCTTTACCTTTACCTAAGTCATGAAAAAGACCGGCCAAATAAAGAATCTCTATTTTGGGTAGCTTGTTGATTAATTCATGTTCAAGCTTGAACTCTTCTGAATAATGAATATGCATTTGCCGCATATTTCTAACGACTTTAAATGTATGCTCATCTACTGTATAAACATGAAATAAATCAAATTGCATCTGGCCAACAACTTCTTCAAACTCTGGTATATATTTTTGAATTATGCCAATACTCTTCATAGATTTTAAAATAGAAGAAAGGTTGTATTGTGATTTTAAAATTTTAAGAAATTTTGATGAGTATTTAAGGTCATCCCTAAACTCAGTATTTATCAAGTTCAGATTATTTTTTAAAAGAGACATCGTTGAAGTTTCTATTGCATTAATTTTTTTACTTGCTCCAATTACTATAAAAATATCAAATAAAAGCTCTCTTTTATTTGCAAGATTAATATTATTTTTAAGTCCAATTTTATTACCTCTTACAAAAAAATCTCCATGATTTTTTGTAATTGCAAATTGATTTTGTTCTTTAAACTTCTCAAAAACATAATTATTAAAATTTGAGAGGTTTGAAGCATTTTCATAGAATTTTTGCATTAATTTCTCAACAGATCTTTTTATTGTGCCTTCTTTAAGCCCAGCTTTATCTGCAATTTCTACCTGAATCTCAAAGGTAAGTCTATTCCTATTAGAAATAATATTTGTAATGTATCTCATTGCTTTTACAAAGTTGTATGAATTGAGAGCTTCTTTGATTTCATTTCCAAATTCTTTAGATTTTTTTATTTCATTAATATTTTTAAGATTAAAACAGTGTTGCAAAATCCATAATGATGTTTGAAAGTCTCTTAAAGCTCCCGGAGATTCTTTTAAATTTGGCTCAAGGTTATATTCTGTTGAAAAAAAAGATTTGTACCTTTCTTCTTGCTCAGAAAGTTTTACTCTATAAAACTTTTTCTTAGACCAAATATTATTTAAAGCTAGATTAATATTTTCATCTGTTTTCTTATCTGTGATTAGAGCTCTTCTAGTTAAATATGATGTAAATTCTTTTGGATCTTCTTTGGCAATTTTTTTTATATCTTTAATGGTTCTAACTGAGTGACCAACTTGAAAACCTAAATCCCACAATTTAGCAATAAATTTTTCTAAATTACCAGAATCTTTAATTTTCTCATTCTTTTGAATAATCGAAAGATCTATATCAGATGAAGGATAAAGCTCTTGTCTTCCAAAGCCACCGTTAGCATAAATTGCAAAATCATTTTCAAGCTTCAGGTTAAAAAAATCTTTAATAATAATTTTTTCAACATTTTGTGAATGATCTAGAAGATAGGAGTTAACTTTTTGAGGAGAGTTGAATATCTCAGGAAAATTATTAAGAAATTTTTCACTTATATTTGAAGTAATTTTTGTCATATAGACTCTTCATGTCTTTTGGTAAGAACTTCTACTCCATTTGATGTAACAGCTATAGTATGTTCCCATTGTGCAGAATTTCTGCCATCTTTAGTCTCTACAGTCCATCCGTCTGACAAGGTTTTACAATGTTTTGAGCCTTGATTAATCATTGGCTCAATTGTAAAACACATGCCTTCAAGTATTTTTAGGCCTTTTCCAGGTTTGCCATAGTGTAATATTTGAGGCTCCTCATGGTAAACATGGCCAATACCATGACCGCAATAATCTTCTACAACACTATAATAGTTTGATTCAGCATGCTGCTGAATTGCATGACCTATGTCACCAAGATAGGCTCCAGGTCTTACGACTTCTATGGCTTTGTAAAGGCATTCTTGGGTAACCTTTATAAGTCTTTGATTGTGAGGTTGGCACTTGCCTACCATATACATTTTTGATGTATCACCATGCCATCCATCTTTTATGACTGTTACATCGATGTTTAAGATATCCCCTTCTTTAAGAATTCTATTGATATCAGGTATACCATGACATATAACTTGATTAATGCTAGAGCAGATTGTTTTTTCAAAACCTCTGTAGCCCACATTTGCAGGAATAGCTTTTTGGACATTCACAATATGCTCATAACATCTTCTGTCCAGCTCTTCTGTTGATACCCCAGGAACAACGTAGGGCTCAATCATTTCCAAAACTTCAGATGCAAGTTTTCCTGCAATTCTCATTTTTTGAATTTCTGATTTATTTTTTATAGATATTTTCATATTTTTTTTCATTTAGTATAGACAGTTGATAACTAAGTCTATAAAGTACAATTTTAATGCCAGCACGATATTTTAGCTCATTAAAAACCAAAATTTCTTTAAATAGTAACCCTTTCTATTTCTTTAAAAATTCTCTAATAAGAGGCTATTTCTGATGCAGTTTCCTGCCATATTAGCACTTGAGGACGGAAGTATATTCTATGGAGATGGATATGGTGAAGAAAAAATTGAGGTGGGTGAGATTGTTTTTAATACTTCAATGACTGGATATCAAGAAATAATTACCGATCCTTCATATAAAAAACAAATTATTACTTTTACTCATCCTCATATAGGAAACACTGGAATAAACGATGATGATAATGAATCATCTCAAATTCATGCATCTGGAATCGTTATACGTGAGTTTTGTAAAAAACCAAGTAATTGGAGATCTTCCAAGACTCTTGAAGAATTTCTAATTGAACAAAAAGTTATAGCAATTTCAGGTATTAATACAAGAAAATTAACATCTCTTCTTAGGGACAAAGGCTCTATGAAAAGCTGCATAGCTTCTTTGTCTCAAATTACAGAAGAAGAAGCAATAAAAAGAGCGCAAGATTTTTCTGGATTAAAAGGTCTTGATTTAGCTAAAGTTGTTAGTGTTGAAAAAGACTATGCTTGGAACGAGGGAGTTTGGCCTGAATACAATATCTCTAAAAGTAACATATCAATAGTTGCATATGATTTTGGCATAAAGACAAATATTCTTAGGCTTTTATCTGATCATGTTGGAATCGTTCATGTTGTAAATGCAGAAACACCTTTTAAGGAAGTATTGAAGCTATCTCCAAATGGAATTTTCCTTTCAAATGGTCCGGGAGATCCCGAACCCTGTAAGTATGCTATTGAAAATATTAAAAAATTCTTAGAATTAAAAATTCCAATATTTGGTATTTGTCTAGGCCATCAACTGCTAGCTCTTGCTGGTGGTGCAAAAACTTATAAAATGAAATTTGGACACCATGGAGCAAATCATCCTGTTCAAGACCTAATCACAAAAGAAGTTTTTATAACAAGCCAAAATCACGGCTTTGCTGTTGATTCAGAATCTTTGCCAAGTAACATAACGCCATCACATATTTCTCTATTTGACGGTTCTTTGCAGGGCATTGAATTTAATGATGTACCAGCATTTAGCTTCCAGGGGCACCCAGAAGCAAGTCCAGGACCTCAAGAAATTCAGACGCTATTTAATAAATTTAGAATTATGGTGGAAGAGCATGCCAAAACGTAAGGATATCAATTCAATATTGATTATTGGAGCTGGTCCAATAATTATTGGTCAAGCGTGTGAGTTTGATTATTCAGGCGCACAGGCATGTAAAGCTCTCAAAGAAGAAGGATTTAGAGTTATTTTGGTAAATTCTAATCCAGCGACAATAATGACAGATCCGTTAATGGCAGATGCTACTTATATTGAACCTATTCACTGGGAGTCAGTTAAAAAAATTATTGAAAAAGAGAAGCCTGATGCAATATTGCCCACAATGGGAGGACAGACAGCATTAAATACAGCCTTATCATTAGATAAAAAAGGAGTTCTTAAAAAACATGGAGTTGTTTTAATTGGAGCAAACAGAGAGGCTATTGATAAGGCTGAAGACAGACAGCTTTTTGATGAGACTATGCAAGCAATTGGCATTGAAACACCAAACTCAGGAATTGCCCATTCTATAGATGATGCATTTGAAGTTCAAAAACGCATTGGTTTTCCATGCATTATTAGACCGTCTTTCACAATGGGAGGAACTGGCGGAGGTATTGCTTACAATATTGATGAATTTGAAGCTATATGTAAAAAAGGTCTTGAATTATCTCCCACCAATGAGCTTTTAATTGATGAGTCATTGATTGGCTGGAAGGAATTCGAGATGGAGGTGGTTAGAGACTGCCAAGATAACTGCATCATAGTTTGTTCTATAGAAAATCTTGATCCTATGGGAGTTCATACTGGAGATTCAATTACTATAGCACCTGCTCAAACTCTTACAGACAAAGAATATCAGGTAATGAGAAATGCTTCTTTTAAAATCCTTAGAGAAATTGGTGTTGATACAGGTGGTTCAAATGTTCAATTTGCAATAAACCCTGAAAATGGAAAAATGGTTGTTATTGAGATGAATCCAAGAGTTAGCAGGTCATCTGCATTAGCATCTAAAGCAACCGGGTTTCCAATAGCCAAGGTTGCCGCACTCCTATCTGTTGGTTATACACTTGATGAGCTTAAGAATGATATTACTGGAGGATTAACCCCAGCTTCTTTCGAACCAAGTATTGATTATATAGTTACAAAAATTCCAAAATTTGCTTTTGAAAAATTTCCCCAAGCAGATCCCAAGCTCACCACTCAAATGAAATCAGTAGGTGAGGTTATGGCAATTGGATCAAATTTCCAAGAGTCTCTTCAAAAAGCATTATCTAGCATGGAAGAAGATTTAAATGGACTTAATTCAGTTATAGAAGCTCCTTATGAAAATCATGAAGATGAAATATTATATGAATTAACCTTTCCAGGCCCTAAAAGACTATTTTATGTTTCTGACGCAATCAGGGCAGGATGGAGTCTTGAAAAAATACATCAGCTAACAAAAATTGATTACTGGTTCCTAGATCAAATTAAAGAAATTATAGATCTTGAGAAAAATATACAAAATAAGAAATTAAATACATTTTCTAAAGATGATATTTTTAGCTTAAAGAAAAAAGGCTTTACAGATTCAAGATTAGCAGAACTTACTCAATCAAATGAAACTGATATTAGAAACTTAAGGATTTCTCATGATGTATTTCCTATTTTTAGAAGAGTAGATACTTGTGCAGCTGAGTTTTCTACTTCAACTTGTTATATGTATTCAACTTATGGAGATATGTGTGAGAGCAATCCATCAAATAATAAAAAAATCCTTGTTCTTGGAAGTGGACCAAATAGAATTGGTCAAGGTATAGAGTTTGATTATTGCTGTGTTCATGCTTCTTTGGCAATGCAAGAAGAGGGCTATGAATCAATAATGGTTAATTGCAATCCTGAGACTGTTTCAACAGACTATGATGTTTCTAATAGATTATATTTTGAACCAATAACCTCAGAAAAAATTCTAGATATCATTGATATTGAGAAGCCAGAAGGAGTAATAATTCAATTTGGTGGTCAAACTCCTCTTAAGCTTGCAGATATACTGTCAGAGCAGGGCGTAAAGATCCTTGGAACAAACGTTGATGCAATAGATAGATCTGAGGATAGAGAGAGATTTCAAGATTTAATTATCAAACTGGACCTTAAGCAACCAGCAAATGCTACTGTAAAAAATATTCCTGAAGCAATGATTGCTGCTGATAATATTGGTTTCCCAATAGTTGTTAGACCTTCATATGTTCTTGGCGGAAGAGCAATGCAACTTGTTCATAATAAAAATGAATTAGAGTTATACCTCACAGAAGCTGTAGAAGTCTCAAATAGCAAACCAATCCTGTTAGATAGTTATCTTACTGATGCAATTGAAGTAGATGTTGATGTTGTATCTGATGGAGATAATATTAAAATAGGTGGCATCCTTCAGCATATAGAGCAAGCAGGAATTCATTCAGGAGATTCAGCATGTTCATTACCCCCTTACACTCTTTCTAGCGTGATACAAGATAAAATTTCTAGACAATCAATAAAAATAGCAAAAGAATTAGACATCATTGGTCTCATGAATATCCAATTTGCTGTTAAGGATGATGATGTTTATATTATTGAAGTAAATCCAAGAGCCTCAAGAACAGTGCCTTTTATTTCAAAGGCTATTGGAAATTCTTTAGTAAAAGTTGCTTCAAAAGCAATGATAGGTAAGTCCCTAAATGATCAGAAGTTTAGTAGCAAATTACCCAAAGGTTTGTTTTTTGTTAAAGAAGCGGTTATGCCGTTTGATAAATTCCCACTTGTTGACCCAATTCTGGGGCCTGAGATGAAATCTACAGGAGAGGTCATGGGTATAGGTATAAACTTTGGTGAAGCTTATGCAAAGGCTCAAAAAGGAGCGAATAAAAATATTCCAAGATCCGGCACTGTTTTTTTAAGTGTAAAAGATAGCGATAAGAAATATTTAAATAAATTAGTTCCAATTATCATAGAGAGAAGCTTTGATATAGTCGCTACCGGAGGAACAGCATCCTATATCCAAGAATTGAATTATGATGTACGAAGAATAAATAAAGTTAATGAAGGTAGACCTCACACTGTAGATAGCCTTTTGAACAATGAAATTGATCTTGTTATTAATACGACTGAGGGCAAGCAATCCATTAAAGATTCTGCAGCAATAAGAAGAACAGCTTTGCAAAATAAGATCTTCTGTACCACCACCATGTTTGGCGCCTTTGCAATAATGCAAGCTTTAGAGAGCAAAGAAACTGACTGGACCTACAAAACTCTCCAAGAAATAAATACATAACTAACCATCTTAATTGCTATAATGGTTCTATGAGTAGAACTCCTATTACAAAAGCAGGTGAACTTGCAATCAAAGAGGAACTTTCAAAACTAAAGTTTGTTGAAAGACCAAAAATTTCTGAAGCCATAGCTGAGGCTAGAGCCCATGGAGATTTAAAAGAGAATGCTGAGTATCATGCTGCTAAAGAGTTACAGGGTCTCATGGAGGCCAAGATTAATGAAATAGAAAGTGCTCTAGCAAACGCTCAAGTCATTGATGTAAAAGACTTACCAGAAACCGGAAGAGTAGTATTTGGTTCTACCATTAAGCTATATGAAGTTAGCTCTTCCAAAGAACTAAAATATAAGATTGTTGGAAACCTTGAATCAGATCCTGAAAAAGGATTAATTTCTATAGATACCCCAATTGCTAAAGGGCTAGTTGGTAAATTTGTGGATGATGAGGTCACAATCGATACACCTTCTGGGAAACTTACTTATGAGATTATAGAAGTAAAGCATATCTAATGCATGCTGATAATTGGGCAAATAAAGCAAAACAAGAAGGTTATAGAACAAGAGCTGTTTATAAGCTTGATGAGATTATTCAAAAAACCAAAGCTTTAAAAAAGAAACAAAACGTTTTAGATTTAGGTTCTGCTCCTGGAGGCTGGTCACAGTATATTAAAAAAAAATCACCCTCATCAGAAATATTTGCAATAGATATATTAGACATGAATCCCTTGGATGGAGTGCATTTTTTTCTTAAAAGCATTGAGCAAATCAATGAAATAGATCTAATACATAATATAAAAGGTAGTTTTGGTCTTGTAATTAGTGATATAGCCCCCAATATAACTGGTATAAATGCTATAGATATTGAAAATATATATGAGCTTAACTGTTTAACATTAAACACTGCTGTAGAATATTTAGATAAATCCAATGGCTCATTTATCATGAAGACTTTCCAAAATAGTATGTTAAAGAATCTTCGAAAAAAAATGGAATTATCTTTCAAGATAGTTCAAACTTTTAAACCTGCTGCTTCAAAAAAGCAATCAGGTGAAATATATTTGTACGGAGCATATAAATAATGAACAGTGTTTTAAGAAATCTTGCGGTTTGGTTTGTCCTAGGATCAGTATTAATTTACGTATTTAATAATATTGAAAATTCTGGAGTAAGAGAGCAGATAAGCTACAGCCAATTTAAAGAAGAGGTATTATCTGATCGGGTTGCTAAGGTAGTCTATAAGGGCGATCAAATGACAATTACCGGTGAGCGCCTAGATGGCTCAAAATTTGAGACTACCCACCCAATTTTTAAGAAGGATGAGGTTGTAGATAATGCTATTCAAGATAATGGGATTATCGCTGTTTATGAAAAAATTGAACAACCATCGATTTTGTCACAACTACTAGTTGGTGCATTCCCTATAATTTTATTGCTTGGAATCTTCTTTTTCTTTATGAGACAGATGCAAGGAGGTATATCAGGAAAGGGTGGCCCAATGTCGTTTGGAAAAAGCAAAGCTAAACTAATGGAGGGTGGAAAGGTTAAAACTACTTTTAAAGATGTAGCTGGATGCGAAGAAGCCAAACAAGATGTTCAAGAATTAGTAGACTTTTTAAGAGATCCAACAAAATTTCAAAAACTTGGTGGAAAAATTCCAAGAGGTATTTTAATGGTAGGTCCTCCAGGTACAGGCAAAACCTTATTAGCCAGAGCGGTAGCTGGAGAAGCAAAAGTTCCTTTTTTTACTATATCTGGTTCCGACTTTGTTGAAATGTTTGTTGGTGTTGGTGCATCAAGGGTTAGAGATATGTTTGACCAAGCAAAAAAACAGGCACCCTGCATAGTATTCATTGATGAAATAGATGCGGTTGGAAGACATAGAGGAGCAGGTCTCGGCGGAGGCCATGATGAAAGAGAACAAACTCTTAATCAATTGCTTGTAGAGATGGATGGATTTGAAGCCAATGATGGTGTCATTGTAATAGCTGCCACGAACAGACCCGATGTATTAGACCCAGCACTATTAAGACCAGGAAGGTTTGATAGACAAGTTGTTGTAGATCTCCCAGACATTCGTGGAAGGGAAGCAATACTAAAAGTTCATATGAGAAAAGTTCCACTTGATGCTGATGTTGACCCGATGGTATTAGCTAGAGGCACCCCCGGCTTTTCAGGCGCAGACTTAGCTAATTTAATCAATGAAGCAGCTTTATTTGCTGCTAGGTATTCTGAAAAGAAAATTGATCAAAATCATCTAGATCTAGCAAAAGATAAAATTATGATGGGAGCTGAAAGAAAGTCTATGATATTAAGTGAAGAGCAGAAAAGAATTACTGCTTATCATGAAGCAGGTCATGCTATCGTTGGCAGGCTTTGCCCAACTCATGATCCAGTTTACAAAGTAACAATTATTCCTAGAGGAAGAGCATTAGGAGTAACTATGTTTCTTCCTGAAGAAGACACTTATATGCAAAGTAAAGAATATTTACTAGGAAGAATTACTTCATTATTTGGTGGACGAATTGCTGAAAGCATTATTAATGGAGATCAAGGAATCACTACTGGAGCATCAAATGACATTGAGGTGGCTACAGGCATAGCTACAAATATGGTTACAAAATGGGGTTTCTCTGAAGCTCTAGGAACTATAAAGTTTGGTGAAGATGAAGGCAGTCCATTTTTGGGAAGAACCGCTTCTGCTCCAACTAAGCACAGAAGTGAAGAAACCTCAAAATTAATTGATTCGGAGATAAAGGCTATTATAGATTCTTGTTATGAAAGAGCTGAAAATTTATTGAAAACCAATCTAGATAAATTGAATGTTATGGCTGATGCCTTATTAAAATACGAAACAATTGACCAGCCTCAGATAGACGACATCATGGCTGGCGCAGAGCCTAGAGAGCCAAAAGGGTGGTCTGATGATGAGACTAAACCTAAATCTAATAAAAAAACATCGATAAAAGGTGCTGCCGAAGAGTTATAATCTTTAGTATGAATTTAAAATTTGGCACTGACGGTATTCGTGGTCCCGTTGAAACACATATAACTCCTGAGGCATGTCTTAGAGTTGGACATGCTACAGGTATTGTTATGAAAGAGCAGGGCTGGGATACTGTTATGATTGGCAAAGATACTAGGGTATCTGGCTACATGCTTGAATCTGCTCTTCAAGCAGGTTTTATAGCTGCTGGAGTAAATGTAAGTTTATGCGGTCCCTTGCCCACACCAGGAGTTGCATATCTAACCAAGTCTCTCAGACAAAAATTTGGAGTGGTAATAAGCGCATCGCATAATAACTTCCTTGATAATGGCATAAAAATATTCAATGCTGATGGTGAAAAGCTATCAAGAGATTTTGAAAAAAAAATAGAAAAACTTTTAGAATCTGATCTAAAGCCAGTTAAAACAGAAAACTTAGGTAAAGCAAAAAGATTTGATGAATCAGGAGCAAGATACATAGAATTTTGTAAATCTACTGTTCCATCAAGCATTTCATTTGCATCATTAAGGATTGTATTAGATTGTGCAAATGGTGCCTGTTATAAAGTAAGTCCTGATGTTTTTAGAGAGCTTGGTGCTGAGGTTATATGTATTGGCGTAGATCCAGATGGATATAATATTAATGCAGGGTGTGGTTCCACTTATCCAGATTTAGCAAAAGAACAAGTAATAAAGCATAGAGCTGATTTTGGAATATCTTTGGATGGAGATGGAGACAGGGTCATATTAATTGACCGTAATGGCAATATATTAGATGGAGATGATCTTCTTTACATTTTAGCTTTTGCTAACCCAAACAGAATTGGTCAGTGGTCAGGAGTTGTTGGAACTCATATGAGCAATCTTGGACTTGAGGATGGAATTAAAAAACTTGGCTATAAATTTTTAAGAGCAGATGTTGGAGATAAATATGTAAGCAGTATGCTTACAAAAAATGGATGGCTATTAGGAGGTGAAACCTCTGGTCATATCATATGCAAAGATTTAGTAAGTACTGGTGATGGAACTATCGCTGCCTTAAAAGTAATATCATCTCTATTGATCCTTGAAAAAGACCCATCAGATATCCTATCAAATTATACTAAAATGCCTCAAATCAATAATGCTATTAAAGTAAATAACAAAGATATTGTTAATGATAAAGACTTATTAAACCTTATGAAAGAAATTGAGTCAGATATCACAGTTGGAAGAGTTTTGGTTAGACCTTCAGGTACTGAAAGTAAAATTAGAGTAATGGTAGAAGCTCCAGAAGAAAAAGTTGCTGAAAAGTTTGCAAAAGATATTTGTGATCTAATTAAATCAAAATCATAGTTGTGATAGTTGCAAATTGGAAAGCTAATGGAGACACTCAAAAAAACTATCAATGGTTCAAGACATTTCAGAGTTTGGTTGATACTAAAGCTCTAAACTGTGTTGGAATAAGTCCATCCCATATCCATTTCCATCAACTAAAAACTTTATCTCAAAAAACTGATGTCATGATAGGAATGCAAGATATTGATATCGAAGGTGGAGCTAGAACTGGTTCTATTTCTGCGGGTATGGCATCTGCTGAAGGCTGCTCATTTTCTTTAGTAGGACATTCAGAAAGAAGAGATTTTTTTAATGAGGATGATGAGTTAATAGGTAAAAAAATTAATAGTGTTTTGCAGCATAATTTCAAAGCAATTTTATGTATTGGCGAAACTTTAGAAGAACATAAATTAGGCAAAACTAAAGAAAAATTAAAATCTCAGATTACAGAGTCAATTTCAAAATTGAATGTAGATGAAAAACTAATTATCGCTTACGAACCTGTCTGGGCAATTGGTTCTGGGAAAACACCTGATCCAAAAGAAGTAAATTCAATTCACGAATTTATAAAAGATGTTGTACAATCCGCAACTGCAAATAATTTTGAACCAAAAGTTTTATACGGCGGAAGTGTTAATGATCACAATGCTGCTGACTTTTTTAATAAAGAGTATATTGATGGAGCTTTGGTTGGTGGAGCATCACTTGATGCAGATATTTTTGCAAATATTGTAAATACTTATAGAAGGCTTAAAAAAATATGATAGTTTTAATTAAAATAATATGTATAGTTCTAGCAATTGCAATTATTGCATTGGTATTATTGCAGCAAGGTAAAGGTTCAGATTTAGGCTCTGCTTTTGGCGGTGGCTCATCTAATTCTATGTTTGGTGCATTGGGACCATCAGATTTTTTAGGAAAATTAACATATACATTAGTAGCATTATGGCTAGCATTAACCCTTACTCTTGCATACATATATAAGTCTGCAAATACAAAAGTAATCTTTGATACACCGCTAATTAAAGAAGTTATGGAAGAAATTCCAGTCGACGAAGTACCAGTAGAATAGTAAAAAAAACTGGTGCCGAAAGCGGGACTTGAACCCGCACGAGCTTTCGCTCACTAGCCCCTCAAGCTAGCGTGTCTACCAATTCCACCACTTCGGCATAAAGTTTGAGGATTATAGCAAGTAATTATTTGAAATATAAAAAAATAATATACTTGACCAAACGTACCTAACTTCATTAAACTTCACACTCGCTGCGTTGCGGGGTGGAGCAGTCTGGTAGCTCGTCGGGCTCATAACCCGAAGGTCGTTGGTTCAAATCCAGCCCCCGCTACCACAGTTACATAATTTTTTGTGGGGCATATGCCCTTTTTTTGTATAAAAAAAATGATAAAAGAAGAAATTGAAAAAATAGTTGAGCCAGTTATTGAAAGACATGATTGTTTTTTATGGGGACTAGAGATTCTAAGAGGAAGAAAAAGATCCACGCTTAGAATTTATATTGAGTCTAATTCTGGAGCGAATATCGAAGATTGCGAGAATATTTCTAAAGATTTAAATTATGAAATAGATCTTGATTCATCTTTTGGTGATGATTATGTATTAGAGGTTTCTACCCCAGGAATAAGTAGGAAGTTTTTTAAACAAAATCAGCTTAATGAATATATTGGAGAAAAATTAAAAATTAAATTAAGAGAGCCATTAGAAGGGATAAAAAATATAGAAGGAGTACTTGTTGATTGTAATAAAGATTTTTTTCTTATAGAGTCTTTAAAGCTTGAGTATAAATTAAATTTTGACGACATAGAGACTTGTCGTTTAGAACCAGATTTTGATAAATTAATGAAGGAAAATAGTTATGCAGAGTAATGAAATTTTAGCAGTAGTAGATTCAGTATCTACTGAGAAAGGACTAGACAAAGATATTATCTTTTCAGCCATTGAAACAGCAATTGCTTCAGCGTCTCAAAGACATTTTCATGAAGATGCTGACTTATTTGTTCAAATAGACAGGAATACTGGCGAATATTCAACTCATAGAAACTGGATAGTATTTGATGAGGCTGATGAAGAGTTTCATATAGAAACGCATATATCAGCAAGTGATTCAGGTCTAAATCATGGTGACTTATATACTAAGCAACAAGAAAATGTGCCTTTTGGAAGAATAGAAACTCAAGCAGCAAGACAAGTCATGTTGCAAAAAGTAAGAGAAGCCGAAAGAGAAAAAGTAGTGTCTCAATTTAAAAGCCAAAATAATCAACTAGTTAATGGAACTGTAAAAAGGGTAACAAGAGACAATATTATTGTTGATATTTCTTATGATGCAGAAGCTATTCTGCCCCGAGACAGGTTAATGCCTGGAGAAATTTATAAAATTAATGACAGAATAAGAGCTATTCTTCAAATTCAAGAAGTTGAAGGTCGAGGACCTCAGCTGATGTTAAATCGATCTTGCCCAGAAATGGTTACAGAATTATTTAGTATTGAAGTACCAGAAATAAATGAAGATATAATTGAAATTAGGGGTGTGGCGAGAGATGCTGGCTCAAGGTCTAAAATAGCAGTTAAAACAAATGATGGCAGGATTGATCCTGTTGGTGCATGTGTTGGAATGAGAGGTTCAAGAGTCCAAGCTGTTTCCGCAGAATTAGGCAATGAAAGGATAGACATAATTATTTATGATGATAATCCTGCTCAATTAGTTATAAATGCCTTGGTACCAGCAAAAGTTGAATCTATAGTCATGGATGAAGATTCAAGATCTATGGATATTGCAGTTAATCAAGAAAATCTTGCACTTGCAATTGGTTCTAGAGGACAAAATATTAGACTTGCATCTAAGCTTGTTGGATGGAATTTGAACATTATTAGTAGCGAAGAAGCTGAAGCAAAAGTTAAAGTTGATGAAACAGAATTTTTGGCTAATCTGATCAGCACCCTTGAGGTATCTGAAGAAGTTGCTGAAAAAATAGCTTTAACTGGGTTGGAAAGTTTTGATGACATTGCATATGCAGAAGATAGTATTTTTAAATCATTTGTAGAAGATGAGAGTGAAATTGAAAGAATAAAAGGGGCTGCGGAAGATGCTGCACTTCTAGAGGCAATGGGAGCCATCACAGAAGAAGAAGATAATGTTGAGTCACTCACAGGCCTTAATTTAGAAGATAAAGATATTCAAAAGCTATCAAACAAAGGAATTAAGAACAAAGATGATTTAGCTGAATTAGCCATAGATGAATTGCAGGAAATCATTGAGATTTCTTCTGATGATGCCTCTAAGATGATTATGAAGGCTAGAGAACATTGGTTTAATTAATATAAAAAAAGGAAAAATATTTTGACTTTAACTGTTAAAGATTTTGCAAAGACTTTAAAAATATCAGATTCTGCTTTGCTTGAGCGTATGCAGAATGCTGGTTTAAGTCACTCTAAAAGTTCAGATGAAATAACCGCTGCAGATAAACAGGCACTATTAAAATCTTTAAAAGGAGCAAAGGCTACATCACCAAGATCTGTAACATCTGGGTCGGGAGTTATAGTAACTTCAAAAGGCAAGATTTCAAAAGAGGCTGAAGGAACTAGAAGTTACTCTGATAATATTGAGGCAAAGCGAGCAGCAGCCTCAGAGCAGCTCAGGGAACAACAAAAAAAGAGAGAAGAACAGCTTAAAGAAGCTTCAAGGTTGAAACAAGAAGAAATAAAGAAAAGAGATAAATTTAAAAAAGTTGAATCTGAGCCTGCGAGAAAGGTAGATGTTAAAGATCAGCTTTCAAATGCTGTAAATGCTTATAAAAGAAGAGAGACAGCATTCCCTAAAGATAGCGAACATAAGTTTGAGGCACCTACTGAATTTATTAAAAAAGATATAGAAGTTCCATCTTCAATACAAGTTGGTGAATTAGCTAAGTTAATGGCAGTAAAGGGAAATATCGTAGTAAAAAATCTTATGGGCCTTGGTGTAGTTGCAAATATCAATGATATTATTGATCAAGAGACAGCTATATTGGTGGTTGAGGAAATTGGCCATAATGGAATTGCACTTAAAGAAGAAAATTTTGAAGAAGATTTAGCAAATCTAATTAATTATACTGATGAACCAAAAACAAGATCTCCTGTTGTTACCGTTATGGGTCATGTTGATCATGGAAAAACAACCCTACTTGATTTTATAAGAAATACAAAAGTTGTTGATGGTGAGGCTGGCGGCATAACTCAACATATTGGTGCTTATGAGGTTGAGACATCTAAAGGTAGAATTACATTTATAGATACGCCTGGCCATGCTGCTTTCTCATCAATGAGAGCGAGAGGAGCTAATACAACAGATATTGTTATTCTTGTTGTTGCAGCAAATGATGGCATTAAACCTCAAACAGAAGAAGCTATAAATCACGCAAAAGCAGCTGGAGTTTCAATAGTTGTAGCAATTAACAAAATTGATTTAGATGGAGCTGATATAGATAAGGTAAAAGGAGATTTGGCTGCAAAAGATTTAGCACCTGAGGATTGGGGTGGCACAACTCAAATGGTGGCAGTATCAGCGCTTAAAGGAACTGGTGTTGATAAGTTGCTTGAAAGTGTTTCATTGGAAGCTGAATTATTAGAATTAAAAGCTCATTATAAAGGACAGGCTCAAGGGGTTGTTATCGAATCAGAGCTAGATAAGTTTAGAGGATCTGTTGCTACTTTTTTAATCCAAAATGGAACTCTTAACGTTGGCGACTTAGTTGCATCAGGCAATTCAATAGGAAAAATTAAAAGTATTGTAAACAGTGATGGTTCAAAAATAAAAAATGCAGGGCCATCGGCAGCTGTTGAAGTTCTTGGATTAAGCAATGTACCTAATGCTGGAGACCCTTTTCAGGTAGTAGAAAATGAGAAGCAGGCTAGAGAAATAGCCCAATATAGAATTGCTAAAGAGAAAGAAAAAAAATTATTAAAACAAAAAGATGATAGCGCTGGAGATTTGTTTGAGTCATTGGGCCAAGAATCTAAGAAAGTACTGAACGTTATAGTGAAAACAGATGTTGGTGGGACTCGTGAAGCTATAGCAGCATCTCTTAATGATTTGAGTAATGACCTTGCAAAAGTAAAAATAGTATCAAGTGGAGTTGGAGGCATAACAGAATCAGATGCCAATTTAGCTCTTGCTGTTGATTCAATTATTTTAGGTTTTAATGTAAGAGCAGATAACTCTGCTAAAAAGATTATTGAAGATGAATCAATTCCATTAAGTTACCACAGCATCATCTACGAATTATTAGATGATGTTAAAGCAAGAATGAGTGGTCTTTTAGATCCAATAATTAAAGAAGAAATTGTTGGCACTGCCGAAGTTTTAGAGGTATTTAATTCACCTAAGTTTGGGCAAATCGCAGGATGTAATGTTATTGAAGGAACTGTTTTTAAAAATAAACCAGTTCGTGTTCTAAGAGATGAGATAGTTATTTTTGAGGGAGAGCTAGACTCCCTTAGGAGATTTAAAGAAGATGTTAATGAAGTCAAAAATGGTACAGAATGTGGAATGGGTATCAAAAATTATAAAGATATCAAACCTGGAGATAAAATCGAGGTTTATGATAGGAAAGAAGAAGCTCAATCAATGTAGCTATAATTTTTAATGCCTTCATTAAGATCAGAAAAAATTGCAGACGAACTCAGAAAAGAAATATCTTTAATCATAAATAAAGAAACCAAAGATCCAAGGCTTCAAAATATAAACATCACAGCAGTAAAAGTTTCTGATGATATTGGCATTGCTACAGTCTTTTATACGATTATTGGCGAATCTGTAATTAAAAATCAAAGCAGTATTGATCAAAAAGTTTTAAAGAAATTTTCAGGCATGGTCAGATCCAAACTTTCAAGAACAATGCAAATTAGAAGAGTCCCTGTAATAAACTTTAGATTTGATGAAAGTATAGAGTACTCTGATAATATTGAAAACTTACTCAATAATCTTAAGTAGTAATGGATGGTTTTTTACTCATTGATAAAGAAAAAGGCATATCTTCCAATCAACTTGTACAAAAAGTAAAAAATACTCTATCCCTAAAAAAAGTTGGGCATTTAGGAACTTTAGATCCGATGGCAACTGGATTAATGATTCTTGCTATTAATAGGGCCACTAAATTTTCAAACTATTTTTTGGAATCTGATAAATCTTATGATGCTTTGATTCAGCTTGGCTCTTCAACTGACACAGATGATGCCATGGGAAATATTATTAGTTCTTCCGATAATATTCCTGATGAAAAAAATATAAATGAATCACTGGCATCTTTTATTGGAAAATCTTTGCAGTCAGCGCCTTTTTTTTCGGCTTTAAAACATAAAGGCAAGCCTCTTTATAAGTATGCACGTGAGGGAGAATTTATATCAAAACCTCCAAGGGAGATTAATATATTTTCCATTAAAGATATTAAGTGTGATCTAAATAAGTGCTCATTTATAATTCATTGCTCAAAAGGAACATACATCAGATCAATTGCAAGAGATTTAGGTGATAAGCTTAATTGTGGCGGGCATCTATCTGCTCTTAGAAGATTATCGCAAGGAAAGTTTAATATAGAAAATGCAATGACAATTGAAAATATCGAACTTAATAAATTAATTTCTATTGAAAAGGCATTTTCAGAACTTTCTAAAATCTCATTAAATTCTATTCAAACAAAAGTTTTCATGAATGGAGGCAAGATACAAGAAATAGATTTTACAGATGATACGTATAAAATTTATAATTCTTCAGAAAAATTTGTTGGTTTAGGATTGGTCTCAAACTCTGTATTAGCCCTTAAACGACTTGTTTAATGAATAGATTAGTTATAAGATTCGCACGCTTACTTTAGTTGTGCGAGGTTTGCGCTAATTAATGAATGTACATCGAGGAATATAAATATGGCACTTTTAGCTAAAGAAAAAGAAAAAATTGTAGGAAAATTTCAAAGAACAGACAATGATACAGGGTCTCCCGAAGTTCAAATAGCATTGTTAACAGAAAATATTAATAAATTACAAAGTCATTTCAAAGAACACAAAAAAGACCATCATTCTAGAACTGGTTTAATAAGAATGGTTAATCTAAGAAGAAAACTTTTAGCTTATCTAAAAAGAAAAAATTCCGATAGCTACAAAGAAGTTGTAAAACAGCTTAAGCTTAGAGGGTAAAAATAAAATAATAAAAGGAAAATCGTGGAAAATAATAAATTAGAATCTACATCGGTAGAGTTTCAATATGGAAATCAAACAGTAAAATTAGAAACAAATAAAGTCGCAAGACAAGCAACTGCAGCTGTTGTAGTTACTATTGGTGACTTGGTAGTATTAACAACAGTAGTTGCAAAAAAAGAGGCAGATCCTAAAAAAGATTTCTTCCCTCTAGCAGTCTTTTATCAAGAGAAATTTTATTCAACAGGAGTTATTCCTGGAGGGTTTTTTAAAAGAGAAGCTAGACCAACTGAAAGAGAAACTTTAACTTCAAGGCTTATTGATAGACCAATCAGACCTCTCTTCCCTGAAGGATTTAAAAATGAGGTACAAATATTTTGTACAGTTATGTCTTCTGGAAAAGATCAGAACCCTGACATAGCAGCTATGATAGGTTCTTCTGCTGCTTTATGTGTTGCAGGAGTTCCTTTTGATGGACCCATGGGTGCTGCAAGGGTGGGTTTCATTGATGGAAACTATGTTTTAAATCCATCTTTTGAAGAGTTAGAAACTTCATATTTGGATATGGTTGTTGCAGGAACAGAAAAAGCAGTTCTTATGGTTGAATCAGAAGCTAATGAGCTAAATGAAGATTTAATGTTAGGTGCTGTTTTATATGGACATCAAGAAATGCAAGCAGTAATTAATGCATGTAAAGAACTTAAAGATAAAGCTGGTAAAGAGGATTGGGTAATAAGCAACGATGAAGAATCCCCAGTCTACTATTCTGAACTAACAGAAAAATATACAAATAAAATAACTGAAGCTTTTACTATAAAAGATAAATCAGAACGAACATCTGCTATAGGATCTATTAAAGAGGATATAGTTAATTCTTATCCAGACGCTGATGAAATTCAGCTTGGAAAAATTTTGGGTGCATTTAAAAATCTAGAAAAAGATATAGTCAGAAAAAACATATTAAGTAATCAACCAAGAATTGATGGAAGAGACACAGATACCGTCAGACCAATTTTTATAGAAACTGATGTTCTGCCGAGTGCTCATGGTTCTTCATTATTTACTAGAGGAGAAACTCAGGCAATAGTGGTTGCTACTTTGGGATCTTCTAGAGATGCTCAAAGAATTGAAGCAATTGAAGGTCAAGGAACAGATAACTTTATGCTTCATTATAATTTTCCAGCATATAGTGTCGGTGAGATTGGGATGCCAATGGGACCTAAAAGAAGAGAAATTGGCCATGGCAATTTAGCTAAAAGAGCAATTAAAGCAGTGCTCCCCGACGTAACTGATTTTGGCTACACAATGAGAGTAGTTTCAGAAATTACAGAATCTAATGGCTCAAGTTCAATGGCTTCGGTTTGTGGTACATCATTAGCACTAATGGATGCTGGAGTTCCGATATCAAGTCCAGTAGCAGGCATAGCTATGGGTTTAATTAAAGAGGGTGATGATTTTGCTGTCTTAACAGATATATTAGGCGATGAAGATCATTTAGGAGATATGGACTTTAAAGTTGCTGGAACTGAAAATGGAATAACAGCTCTTCAGATGGATATTAAAATTCAAGGGATAACAGCCGACATAATGGAATCAGCTTTAACAAAAGCTAAAACTGCTATAAATCATATATTAGGTATTATGAATGAGGCTATAGCTTCGCCTAAAGAGCTTTCTGAAAATGCTCCAGCTATGAAAACATTTATGGTTGATAAGGATAAGATTAAAGAAATTATTGGTAAAGGTGGGGCAGTTATCAAGGGCATGCAGGAAAAAACTGGTGCTACAGTTGATGTTGAAGATGATGGAACAGTTTCTGTATTTGGTCAAAACCAATCATCAATGCAAGAATGTCTAGAAATTATTGAAGGCATATTAGAAGAACCTGAACTAGACAAAGTATATAAAGGTACCGTTGTTAAAATTGTTGATTTTGGAGCTTTTGTAAATATTCTGCCTGGCAAGGATGGCCTTTTGCATATTTCAGAAATTGCTCATGAAAGAACAGAAGATGTAAGTTCTGTTCTATCTGAAGGTCAAGAAATAGACGTAAAATTAATTGGCTTTGATAGAGGCAAGATGAAGTTATCTGTAAAGGCTTTGATTGCTAAAGAAGAACCTAAGCAAGAAGAGTCTGAAGAAGAAACTCCTGAAGAATAAGAAAATATATCTATATTTTAAAAAACCTGAAAAGTCAAATTTTTAGGTTTTTTTTATTTAAAATATTTGCTCCAGATAGTTTTTTATGGTCTCATATGTAATGCAAACATAAAAAACCTAATAGGGGGGAACATTATGGATAATGCATGGAGAATGATAGGCGACTTAGTTAGTAATTTAACTAGCGTTATAATTGGAATCCTAGGACTTGGTATCGTTGGAAGCTTAGCTTTCGGAGATATGCTTGGACTAGACGTGATTGGTAACATAACTTCACTTGTTGAAAGTTTAGCTACTAATGGTGTTGTTGGACTTCTTGTTCTAGCAGTTCTAATGAGCCTTGTTAAGTAATTGCTTAACTTCTTGCTAAGAAGGGCTTTGGCTCTTCTTAGCTTTTTTTATAAATTATATGAACTTTAAAGTTACTCTTGCTAGCCTAACCACTTTTCTTAATAAAGTAACAAAATTACTAATACCTTTAGTAATTGTATCTTTGCTTTTAGGAATAGTTCTTGGGCCTGACACTCCATTTGTTGGAGATGTCTATAATAATGTTTCGAATATACTAAATATGCTTGGAGAAGATAGTCTTCTAGTTTTAGTATCTTTGATTATTATTTTAAGCTTTCTGAAAAAAGACTAAGTATATAACTTAGCTACAATAAGAAAGATTCCCTTTCTTATTTTTAAACTTTACTATGATTACTTAGATTTAGTATTAATGGTGGCTATGGGTGGAATTGAACCACCGACCCCAGCGTTATGAGTGCTGTGCTCTAACCATCTGAGCTACATAGCCAATCGTTGAATGATAAGTCCTATATTTTAAGAGTCAATATTTTTTTGAATTTACTTTAAACATTAAATTTAAAGTGGATTACATCACCATCTTTTACAATATATTCTTTGCCTTCCAATCTCAACTTTCCTTTTTCTTTAGAGCCCAATTCACCATCACAAGAAATATAATCATTAAAACTTATTACTTCAGCTTTAATAAATCCTCGTTCAAAATCTGTATGTATAACACCCGCAGCATTTGGTGCTGAGGCATTATTTTTAATTGTCCAAGCTCTTATTTCTTGGGGACCAGCTGTGAAATAAGTTTGAAGCCCTAGGATCTCGTAACCTTTAAAAATAATTTTATTTAATACAGGTTCATCCATCCCCATTAGTTCCAAATATTCTTTTCTTTCTTCGTCTTCTAATAATGCTATCTCTTGTTCTATTTTTATAGATGTTGGTATTACTGTATTACCAGTCTGAGAGGCAAAAGCTTCTAAATTACTTAATGCATTTGTAGATGAGCCATCATCTGAAATATTTGCGATATAAAATGTAGGTTTCGAGCTTAATAGCTGAAAACTTTTAATTATTATTTTTTCTTCATCATTAAAAGAATCTAGATTTATTAATCTGCCCTGATCTAAATCATTCTTAACTCTTAAAAGTATTTCATGTTCAATTTTATTTTTCTTATCATTCGTTTTAACTAGCTTTTCACATTTATTAAGTCTCTTAGATACCGTTTCTAAATCAGACATGATTAGCTCAAGATTAATGATCTCAGCATCTCTAACAGGATCGATTGAGCCATCTACATGAGTTATATTTTCATCATCAAAACATCTAACAACATGAGCAAGCGCATTCATTTCCCTAATATTTGATAAGAAAGCATTACCAAGACCTTCGCCTTGAGATGCCCCTTTAACAAGACCTGCAATATCTACAAGGTCCAAACTTGCAGGTATTATTTTTTTTGAATTAACAATATCGTTTAATTGTTTTAATCTAGGATCAGGCAGAGGTACTTTTCCAACATTTGGTTCTATAGTACAAAAAGGAAAATTTTCAGCAGGTATAGAAGATTTTGTTAATGCATTAAATAGAGTAGATTTACCTACATTGGGAAGACCAACTATTCCACATTTAAATCCCATATTATTTAGTATGAAGAGCTTTTTGAGCTTGTGAAAATTTTTGATCACATATTAGATTAAAGTTTGATGCAAACAAATCAAACGCTTTATCCAAGTATTCTTTATCGGTAGGATGAAATTTATTTAATACCCAATTAGATACAAGATCTTTGTTACCAGGATGGCCAACACCTATTCTGATTCTAATATAATCATTAGAGCCTGTTTTTTCAAAAATATCTCTTAATCCATTATGACCGCCATGACCTCCACCTTCTTTTAACCTTACTTCTCCTGGATTAAGATCTAGATCGTCATGAAGAATAATCATTTTATTTTTTGGCAGATTTATGTTTTTGATTATTTTTGAAATTGTTTTACCGCTATTATTTACAAAATTATCTGGAATCACCCAAAGAATTTCATCTGATCTAGAGTGAGTTATTTCAGCTTCGAGCTTAGTTTTTTTAATAAACTTATCGCAGTAAGTTTCACTTATTTTGATTAACCAATCTTTACCAATATTGTGTCGAGTACTGTCATATTTAGATCCTGGATTGCCAAGACCAATAAAACAAAGCTTATGCACTGTTTCTAGCTCTCTTCAGACCCTTTGCTTTCAGCTTCTTCTGAATTAGCTTCCTCATCAGAGCTTTCACCTTCTTCAGCAGTACCTTCTTCACTCTCCATACCTTCTTCAAGAATTGGCTCTTCTTCTTCAACTGCTTTTGGAGCATTAACAGAGACTACCATTTGATCAGTTTCTTCAGTTAATCCTGAAATCTCCGATCCTTCTGGAAGAGATATTTCTGTTAGCCTTATTGATGCTCCTAGCTCAAGGTTTGTTACATCAATGTCTATTGATTCTGGTATATTTCCTGCCAAGCACATAATTTCGACTTCTCTTATAGCTTTTGTTATGAGACCGCCGTCATTCTTAACTCCAACGCATTCCTCTTCATTAATAAAATTCATTGGAATCATAACCTTAAGTTTGGTTTTTCCTGAGACTCTCAGAAAATCAGCATGTAGAAATTTTCCTTTAGCAGGGTCTCTTTGTAATTCTTTGAGCACAACTTTTTCTTCAACATCGCCGTTTTTGATTAGTAAAACCTGCGTATAAAAAAGCTCATTTTGAGAGGCCTTGGTAAGTTCATTAAGATGTAATTTAAGATTTAAAGATTCTTTTTTATCTCCATATACTATAGCTGGAACCATTCCATCAACTTTCCTAATAACTCTAGCTTTATTAGAACCAGTTCTTTCTCTTGTTTCAGCATTTAAAACTATTTGATCACTCATAATATCCTCTTATATAAACATCTCACTTAGAGACTCTTCATTACTTAGTCTTTTGATACATTCAGCAATTGTTGCACCTAAAGAAATGACGCGTATTTTACTGCATTTTTTGCCTTCATGTGACAATGGTATTGAATTTGTTACAACAAGTTCATCTATTTCTGAATTATTTATTCTTTCAATAGCCGGACCAGACAGAACAGGGTGTGTTATATAAGCTTTAACACCAGCAGCACCATGATCTTTTAAAGCTTTTGCTGCATTGCAAAGAGTTCCAGCGGTATCAATGATATCATCTGGAACAATACAGACCTTTCCTTCTATATCACCAATAATATTCATTACTTCTGATTGATTTGCAGCAGCTCGTCTTTTGTCAATAATTGCTAAATCGGCTTCATTTAACTGTTTAGCCAAAGCTCTTGAGCGAACAACCCCACCAACATCAGGTGAGACAACAACAATATTATTGTCTGGATTATTTTTTTTAATATCATCAACCATTAGTTTTGTTGCATACACGTTATCTGCAGGCATATCAAAAAAACCCTGTATTGTTTCTGAATGGAGGTCTACGGTAAGAACCCTATCAATTCCAACTGAATAAAACATATCAGCAACCACTTTTGCACTTATAGGAACCCTGGCAGATCTAACTCTCCTGTCCTGTCTTGCATAACCATAGTAAGGAACTATTGCAGTTATCCTCGATGCTGAAGATCTTTTAAGCGCATCTGCTAGAAGCATTAGTTCCATTAAATTTTTATTTGATGGAGCGCATGTAGATTGTAAAATAAATGTATCATGGCCTCTTACATTAGATTCAATCTGAACTTTTATTTCGCCGTCAGAAAAGTAACCAACATCAGCTTTAGATAATTTTATCCCCAATATTTTAGACACTTCACTGGCTAATTCTGGATTTGCCGTGCCAGTAAAAAGGTCTAGAACTTGTTTTGTCATTTACTTTTCCTCTCAAAAATGGCTGGGGTGGTAGGATTCGAACCTACGCATGACGGGATCAAAACCCGTTGCCTTACCGCTTGGCTACACCCCAAGGTCACACAAACTCCAATAATGGCGAATATTGTAATGGTTTAGCTTCAAAGAATCTCCAATTAGTAGGAATTATTTTTAATATTTTTTCTTTTTCTGCATCACAATTATATTTTATAAACATTGCTGAACCACTACCAGACAAGCAGATTTCATATTTTTTTATATTTTCTGTGTAAAATTTTTTAACTTGTTTATTAGCATCCAGAAAAATGCTCCAAAATGAATTTTGTTGATAGCTACTAACATTATTTCCATGAGAATCGGTAATAGAATATTTAGCAAACATAGATTTTGTAGAATTAAAAATTAATGGATCTATTACAATATAATTTGATATATCAGAATCTATTTGTTGAATTATGTCTCCAGCTCCCGATACATCCGCATTTTTACCATTTATAAAGAATGGAACATCGGCTCCAATCCTTCTCCCAATATCAAGCATCTGCTCTAAGCTTAAGCTCATATTCCATAGCTTGTTAAGCATTATGATTGTTGAAGCTGCATCCGAGCTTCCACCGCCGAGGCCAGCCCCCGACGGGATAACTTTTTTTATGCAAATATCAATACCACCACCATTATTGAGTTCCTGCATTTCAATTGCAGTTTTATATACGATATTATCCTTTTCTTTAATTGAAGTGTCTGAGCATTTCACAGAAATTTTTGAAGACTTAGTATTTAAGAAAGATAAATCGTCATATATATCTATTAATTGGAATCGTGAATCAATCTCATGATAGTTATTTGGTAATTTAGAAATGATTTTCAAATAAAGATTAAGCTTAGCAGGTGATTTTATTGAAATTTTATTCATTTATCTTTATGTATGAGAATCACTGTGATTTCATTTAAATTAATGTTGATTCTAATTCTTGATTTGTTATCTTCGCTAGAACAAAAAAATGAAAATTTTTCCTCGAGTATGTTTATATTATTGTTCTTTTCAACGCATTGACTAAGCCATTCATGAACATTTCTTCCATATACGTTCAAAAATTTATCTAGATTTGAGGTCGTTTCTTTTGGATATATTTCAGCTGGCTTATTTTTGTAAATGTTAATATTCATAACATTCCCAATAAAAGGCTTTGTAATCTGTATAATAGAACGATTCTCATAAATAACAATATTACTGTTATATGAGATTGTTTGGTTTTGAGAAGATTTTAGCAATATCTTTCCACTGTAATCATTATATGAGTCTAGAGATGAGTTAGTACTGGCGCATGAATACAAAAAACCACATAAAAGTATTAAATAAAACTTATTATCAAAGATGGAATTACAGTTATTTGGCATAAATTATAAAACGTCTAATGTTTCTGAAAGAGAGCAATTCATTATAAATGAGTCTAACCAGATTTTATTAGATAGTTTCTTAAAAAGAAAATTTAAAGATAAAATCGACTCTTTTTTTGGTCTTTCTACATGTAATAGAACTGAAGTCTATTTAGTAGCAGAGCCAGGTCTGGCAAAGGATGTTCTTGATGAAACTATTAGTTTTTTGGGGACAAAACAGATACCAAGTGAGAGTTTTTATTTTCTCTTTAATCAGGATGCTTTAATACACATGTGCAAGGTAGCCTCTGGAATTGATTCTCAAGTGCTTGGCGAACAAGAAATATTAGGACAATTTAAAAAAGCCATAAGAATAGCTAAAAATAATAATATCGCCAAACCAAAACTTTTAACTTATACAAAAAAAGTTATAGAAATCGTTAAAAAAGTTAGAACAAAGACCAGCATTGGTCTTAATCCTCTTTCTGTAAGTGGACTATCCTTAAACTTAGTTAAAAATATTTTTGAAGACCCCCAAAGTCAAAATATTCTCATTCTTGGAGCTGGTTCATTGGCTCACGCTATTATTGATGAGCTTATAAAAAAAGGCATTACCAATATTCGTGCTGTTAATAGAAGCATAAAGAAAATAAGTATTACAGAGGAGTTTGAAGTTATTCCGTCATCACTTGATCAACTCCATAGTGAGCTAGAAAAGGCTGATATTGTAATCGCATCTGCAACAACTGACCTACCTATAATAGGTAAAGGTTCTATAGAACATGCTCTAAAAATCAGGAAAAATAAGCCTATGCTCTTAATTGATTTGTCTGTACCAAGAAATATCGAAGAGGAAATAAAAAATATTGAACAAGCTTATCTTTTTTCAATTGACGATATAGAAAAGATTACTCAAGATAATTACGGCCAAAGAGCCATTGAAGCTGAGAAAGCATTAAATATTATTGTTCTTGAGTCTCAAGTGGCACTAATTTCTATCAAAGAAAAGAATTTTAAAGATGCTATTCAATATAAATTAGAACATTTTCTAAATCAGCTATCTGAAGAAGAGATTGAAAGGTTTAAATCTGCTGAAGATTTAAAACAAATGATTATGAATATAGCAATAATAAAATCTGAAGATAGAAATATGATTGAAGCGCCTGATGTTTCAGATATCGATAAGCATATAGTTGAATCCATGTTTAAGAGGTATATTAAAAATGCATGATTCAATGCTGGTTAAGCTAGAAAAGCTCAAAGAAAGACTCGCTGAGATAGAAGGGTTGCTGATTGATTCTGAAACAATCAAAGATATGGAAAACTATACTTTATTGAATAAAGAGTTTGCAGATTTAAAACCAATTGTTAAAAAATACCAAGAATACAATTCGGTATTGGAAGCTATAAGTGATGCTAATGAAATTCTTGAATCTGGTGATGAGGATTTAAAAAGTTTGGCTGAAGATGAATTGAAAGAATCATCCGGTAAGCCAGATAAATTAGAACAAGAATTAAAATTAATGTTATTGCCCAAGGATTCAGCAGATGATGGCTCAGCATTTTTAGAAATAAGAGCAGGCGCAGGAGGAGATGAGGCTGGTATTTTTGCAGGCGATCTTTTTAGAATGTATTCAAGACTTGCTGAAAGAGAGGGATGGAGTGTAGACGTTATTGATATAAAACAAGCTGAACAGGGAGGAATTAGAGAAGTTGTTGCTCAATTAAATGGAAAAAGTGTCTTCAAAGTTTTAAAGTTTGAATCAGGTGTTCATAGAGTACAGAGAGTTCCAGAAACTGAATCGCAAGGTAGAATTCATACTTCAACTTGTACTGTAGCAATATTACCTGAAGTTGAAGAAGTTCAAGACATTGCAATAGACAAAAATGATCTAAGGGTTGATACCTATAGAGCTTCTGGAGCCGGAGGTCAGCATGTTAACAAAACTGACTCAGCAGTAAGATTGACACACATTCCTTCTGGATTGGTTGTTGAATGTCAGGACGGGAGATCTCAACATAAAAACAAAGAAAAGGCTTTATCACTCTTAGCCTCTAAGTTAAAACAACAAGAAATTGAAAGCCAACAAGAAAGTATTGCAAGTGAGAGAAAAATTTTAGTTGGAACAGGTGATAGAAGTGAAAAAATAAGAACCTATAATTTTCCTCAAGGAAGAATGACAGATCATAGAATTAAATTAACTCAGCATAATTTAGATCAAATTATGGATGGCGATATAAAAACCATATGCGATGCTCTATTGGCTGAAAATCAATTGGCAATGTTATCTCAACTAGAATCCGAATAATTGACTAAAAGTATTAAATTTTACATAAACCAAATAAAAGAAATTTTGCCTAATGAAAGCAATATTTCTAATGAGCTAATTTTCTTTTTAACGGAGCAACTTGGTCTAAATCATGCGTCTATCTTTGTTGGTAAATATGTACTTAATACCTCAGAAGAGAATGCTATTAAAGATTTCATAAGCCAAAAAAAAGATGGAGTGCCTTTGGATTATATTCTTCAAAAATCTTCTTTTTATAAAGATGATTTTTACGTAGATGCAAGGGTTTTGGTACCGAGGCCAGAGACAGAAATATTAGTAGACTATATAAACAATTTAAACTTAGAGTTAGGAACAAAAATTCTTGATGCAGGTGTCGGATCCGGTTGTATTGGCATATCGATAGCTAAATATAATCCTGATATTTTAGTTTTTGGTATTGATTATTCATTTGATGCACTTGAGGTTGCAAAAATTAATAGTAATAATCAAAAGCTAGATAATTTTTATTTAATTAATGCAGATTGGCTAGATTGTATAAATAACAAAACATTTAATATTATTGTTAGCAATCCTCCCTACATTGCTCCTTCAGATCCTCATCTTGAAAAGCTTACACATGAACCGTCTAGTGCTTTAATAGCTTATGAGAATGGACTTAAGGATATTAAACTTATATCAAATCAGGCATCGAATATTTTAGTAGATGATGGTTTATTGGCATTTGAACATGGGCTTGACCAATCAGATTCGGTCGAAAAAATTTTAACAGAATCAGGTTTAACTAAAATTAGCTTGCTCAAAGATTACCAATCTCATCCAAGATTTACTATTGCAAAAAAATAAAATTTTTCAATTGCTCTAATTAATTTTTGAGAATATTATTTTCCTATAAGTCATTTTTTTAAGGATTAAAAATGGATTTAGAAATGAATAGAAACTCTTTGAAGATTCTTAAAAACAAAGAAATTAAATATGATCTTCCATATTTATGGATAAGAGATAATTGTTCTTGCAAAGATTGTAGAGTTCAAGAAACTAAAGAAAAAAGATTTATGCTTAGCAATGTTCCTGTTGATTTAAAGCCTAGCAAAGTAAAATTAAATAAAAATTCTATTAATATTTTTTGGCCCGATCATCATGAAACAGAAATTGATATAGAAAATATAGCTCTTTTAAGCATACCTAGAAAGCCAAAAAAAGAATTATGGACTAATAATTTTGTGCCTAAGTATTTTGATTGGGTTGAATTTTTACAAAATAAGAATATAGCGATAGATGCTTTTTCAAATTTTATAACGCATGGTGCAATCTGTATCAAAAATGCTCCATGTGTTCCAAATACTCTAGAAGATCTAGCAAAAAGACTTGGTCCAATAAGAGAGGTGTTATTTGAAAGGATTCATAATGTTTCCGTAGATGGACATGTATATAATATTGCGCACACATCTCTTGAAGTTCCTCCGCATAATGATTTTGCAAGTTATTCATGGCCTCCAAGTGTTCAAGCATTACATATGTTAGTAAATGAATGCGAAGGTGGTGAGTCAATGATAATAGATGGTTTTTCAGTTTTAGAAGATTATAAAATTGATTGCCCTAATTTTTTTAATATTTTATGTAATTTTTCAGTACCTTTTAGAGAGTTTGATGATGAAAATGAAACCTTTGCAAATGAGCCAATGATTAGGCTGGATTCAAAGAATCAGATAACTGGATTTAGGTTTTCAAATCAGTTAATGCAAATGATTGATCCAAATATTGATGGCCTGGATTTATTTTATGAAGCATATCATGAGCTTTGCAAAAGAATTAATAGTGACAAATATAAATCAATATTTCGTCTTGAAGGAGGGCATATACTTCTGGTTTTTGCTCATAGAGTTTTACATGGTCGAAGAGAATTCAAGCAAAATGGTAAACGTCATTTACAAGATGCATATTTTGAAATGGATAATGTAGAAAATAATTTGGTACTATACAAGAATCAGGGGAGTGGTTAGTTTGTTAAAAAAAGTTGATTTCATATCAATGGATCATGGCACGAAAAATGACTATGATCTTATAGCAATTCATGATTTTGAGAATGAAAGAAATCTTTTTTTTAGAGTTATCGAATGGCTTAAAATGATGGATGGAGAATCACCATATCAGATAAGTAGATTACAACACTCCCTCCAAACTGCTACCAGGGCTGAAGAAGACGGGGCAGACACTGAGACCATAGTTTGTGCTTTGTTGCATGATATTGGTGATGTCATATCACCATCAAATCATTCACAAGTTTCAGCAGCTCTCTTAAGGCCATATATAAGCGATAAAAATTATTGGATAGTTTTGAATCATGGACTTTTTCAAGGTTATTATTGGATGCATCACTATGATGAAGATAGAAATGCAAGAGATAAATTCAAAGATCATGAGCACTATCAAGATTGTATAGATTTTTGTTCAAACTGGGATCAGAAATCATTTGATCCAGAGTATAAAACTAAATCTTTAGATTATTTTATACCTATGGTTAAAGAAATCTTCTCTCGAAAGCCGAAACCATTTGTTTAAAGATAAGGTTTTTACAAAATAAAAAATTTATGAAAATAAAAATATTATTTAAAGGAAGTAATTAATGTCTTTATGGAATGATCTTTCTTGGGTTGAGAGTCTCAGAACGCCTTTCCTGACTATTTTTTTTGAGTTTATTTCATCTTTAGGCTATCCAACTTTCTTAATTTTATTTATTTCATTTGGATATTTTTATTGGTCTCCATCAAGGTTCTCTAGAATTGTGATGATGTTATTTATCTCTGGTTTTATTAACGCCTTCTTTAAAGATTTTTTTCAAGACTCAAGACCTGCGGCTGAATGGATGCTTGATCCAAAAGTTGGAACCTCTTACGGTTGGCCAAGTGGACACGCTCAAATTGCAGTAACTTTATGGGGCTTGCTAGCCTATGAATTAAAAAACAAATGGGTCACTCTCGGGGCAGTAGTGTTAATTTCTTTAATCGTCTTTAGTAGATTATACCTGGGCGTTCATGACTTTGGAGATGTTGTCGGCGGATTAGTGATTGGAGGATTAATTCTTTTTATTTGGCATTATGCATATACAAATGAATGGTATGAAAGATTTAATAAAAAAACATGGCTTTTTTTAATTATCATTTTTCAAATAGTAATTTATAATTTGTATCCAACCCATGAAGGTCACGAAATTAGTATTTGGTCCCTTGGAGCAATGATTGGTTGGTTTTTAGGATTCTCAAATATTAATCTAATTTCTCACTCTATAATAAGAAAATTAATTATGTCTATTGTCGCTACCATTCTAGTTTTTTTATTTTTAATACTAACTACTCACTTAGAAAACAGTCTCGAGGACAATCAGATATCAGAATTAGTATGGAGCTATGGATTGGGCATGGCTTTTTCAATGACTGTTACTTGGGTTATTCCAAGACTGTTTAAAAAATTGAGATTAGCAGTATAAATTTTTATAAGCTGCGTTATGTTCCACAAAATGTTTTATAAGGAATTTTAGATTCAGGAGAGGGGTCTGAAAATGATTCAAGTCCATTGATCTCTTGATATGGATTCTGAAGAACATCATATAACTTATTAAAGGGCTCCATATTATTTTCAAATACAGCAGCTTTAAGAGCTTCTTCAACCTTATAATTTCTAGGAATATACAGAGGATTTACTTTATCCATTGATGCAGCAATTTTCTCTTCGGTAATACCTTCTTGAGATATTCTTTCTTTCCAAATCATCATCCACCCATCAAACCTTCTTGAGTTATTAAATAATGTTCTAACTGTTTGACTATCTCCAATCAAGGATTTTGAAAGAAATCGAAAGCTTAGTGTAAAATCAGTTTTTTCTTCTTCCATTATTTCAAGCAAATTTGCAATTAGCTCAATATCACTCCTTTCTTCTTTTGATAAACCTATTTTAGATCTCATCATTGATAACCAATAATTTGTATAGACTGGCTTTATTAACTGAAGAACTTCAGTAAGAAGCTTGATGGATTCATCTTTATCCTTATTAATTAAAGGTATTAATGTTTCTGCCAATCTTGTTAAATTCCAGGTTAATATTGCAGGTTGATTTGAATATGCATATCTCCCATTAACATCAATAGAGCTAAACACTGTTGAAGGATTATAAGCATCCATAAAAGCACATGGTCCATAGTCTATTGTTTCTCCAGATATAGTCATATTGTCTGTATTCATTACCCCATGTATAAACCCAATTGTCATCCAGCTTGCAATTAAAGAAGCTTGCTGATTACAAACTGCCGCAAAGAAGGCTAAGTATGAATTATCTACAGAAGCTATTTCAGGATAATGCCTTGAAATTGAATAGTCTGCTAAATCTTTAACCATTGATATATCTTTGTTTTTATAAGCATACTCAAAGCTACCAATTCTTAAATGACTTGAAGCTACTCTTGTCATTATTCCTCCAAATGATTCCTCTTCTCTAAAAACTTTTTCACCCGTATGAATTGCAGCCAATGAACGAGTCGTTGGTATGCCAAGAACATGCATACTTTCGCTTATTAAATATTCTCTTAGTACTGGACCCAAAGCTGATTTGCCATCACCTCTTCTTGAGAAAGGTGTTCTTCCAGAGCCCTTTAACTGTATATCTTTGAGATTACCTTCTTTATCAATTATTTCTCCTAAAAGATGAGCTCTACCATCTCCTAGTTGAGGATTAAAGTGCCCAAATTGATGACCAGAATATGCCATTGCCATTGGTCTTGAATCTTTATAGATTTTATTTCCAGATAGGAGGTCAAGGCATTCATTGGAGTTTTGAATTAAATACTCCAAACCCATATCTCTAGCAAGGCTCTCATTAAACATTAGCATTTTAGGAGAAAGAGCGGGCGATGGATTGCATTCTTGACATAAAGCATGAAGCTTATCTATAAATGTATGTTTCAAATCCATCTCAGGCATAAAATAGCTTATTTAAGAAAAGAGACAAATTTATTAATATCTTCTCTTGAGGTTCTGTATTGATTAATAGGATCATTATCATTTGGATAACCTAAAGCAACACCACACCATATAACTTCATTATCAGAGTGCTTTATAACATCTTTAACAGTCTTAGGATAAATCGACCAAGATTCTTGAAGACATGTTCCCAATCCATTATCAATTGAAGCTAAACATAAATTTTGAAGATACATACCCACATGACCCCATCCATTCTGCGCAAATGATTTATCAATTGTTATTATCATCCCAACTGGAGCGCCAAAAAATCTAAAATTCTCTCTTACTTGCTTTAGTCTTGATTCAATATCATCTTTCTCAATAGATAGCGCGTTGTACATATCTGCAGCACATTTAGATCTTCTTCTTTTATACTCATCATCTAGGTATTTTGGATATATTTCATACTCTACTTCTTCTTGTATACCATTATCAAAATTATAAAGTGCTTTGCTTATTAGCTTGTCTTTTGTATTGCCCGTTACAACATAAACTTTCCAAGGCTGAATGTTGCCTCCAGAAGGAGCAGAATTTGCAATATTTAAAACCTCTTTCAATTTTTTAACACTTACCATCTCATCAGTGAAGCTTCTTACGGAATATCTAGATTTTATTAATTCTTTTAAGGCCATAATTAGTTTATGTTTTTATTAACAATTCATTGTTCCTTCTTATATAATTTATAGCAACTATTATAAAGGGGAAATTTTATGATTGGTGACATGCAAAGTTGGACACCGAATATAGCTAGCATTATTGAACATGCAAGAAATATTTATCCAAAACAAGAAGTTATTAGCAGAATGGTATCTGGTGAAGTGCATAGGACAAATTATGACGAAGTATGTATTAGGTCAAGAAAACTTGCATCTGCTTTAGAAAAAGATGGATACAAAAAAGGAGATGTTCTAGCAACATTAGCATTAAATACATATCGTCATTTAGAGATGTATTATGGTATTTCAGGAATGGGAGCTATAACCCATACTTTAAATTTTAGACTTCATCCCGAACAAGCCGTATATATTATTAATCATGCTGAGGATAAAGTAATTTTTGTTGAAACCCCATTTGTTCCAATGATGGAAGCCCTCAAAGATCAGCTGATTTGCGTAGAAAAATACATCATTCTTTGTAATCAATCAGAAATGCCCGAGACATCTTTAAAAAATGCTATTTCATATGAAAAATATATTGAATCTGGTGATCAAAACTATGAATGGCCTAAAATGGATGATGATGCTGCATGTGGACTTTGCTATACATCTGGTACAACAGGCAACCCAAAGGGTGTTCTATATGCTCATAAATCTAATATATTGCATGCACAAGCCGCATTGACAGGATTAACAGTAAGCCCAGATGAATCTATTTTGATGGTTGTTCCATTATTTCATGTCCTTGCCTGGGGTACTCCATACTTTGCTCCAATGTTTGGTCTGAAGCTTGTAATGCCAGGCTTACAAATGGAAGGAGAGCCATTATTTGACTTAATAGAAAAAGAAAAAGTTACACTCGCTTTTGGCGTGCCTACGGTCTGGATGGGTCTTTTAAGTTATTGTAGAGAGAATAATAAAATCCTGAGTTCAGTTAGAAATACTGTTATCGGTGGTTCTGCATTATCTTTGGCAATCCTAAAAGAGTTTGATGAAGTTCATGATGTGAATGTTATTCAAGGATGGGGCATGACCGAAATGAGCCCTTTAGGAACTTCAAACTTTTTAACAGAAGAAATGAAACAAATGAGTAAAGAGGATAGATATGCTGTTCAGTTAAAGCAAGGAAGGCCTATGTATGGTATTGAGCTAAAAGTAGTTGATGATTCAGGAAAAGAATTACCCAAGGATGGCGAATCTCAAGGTCATCTTTTGGTAAGAGGCCCTTGGGTGCTGCAAAAGTATTTTAAGTCAGAAACAGATGCAGTAGACAAAGATGGCTGGTTTGATACTGGTGATATATCTGTGCTCGATCAAGATGGTTATATGACTATCAAAGATCGTGCCAAAGATGTAATTAAATCAGGCGGTGAGTGGATCAGCTCTATTGATTTAGAAAATGCCGCTGTTGGTCATCCTGAAGTTGCTGAGGCTTGTGTTGTAGGTATCCCTCATCCAAAATGGGATGAAAGACCAATTTTATTTATAGTAACAAATAGTGGCGAGCCTATTGATAAGGAATCAATTCTAGACTTTTTAGCATCAAAAGTTGCTAAATGGTGGTTACCTGATGAAATTATTTTCCTAAAAGAGCTTCCTCATGGAGCTACTGGAAAATTACAAAAATTTGAATTGAGAGACGAATATAACAATTACTACACAGGGAGTTGAGATGTTAAAGATAGTTAAACCATCAGAAATAGAATCAGTTATCGGAACAGAAACAGGTTTATCAGATTGGATAAAGATTGATCAAGACCAAATAAATAAATTTGCCGAAGCAACGCTTGACAATCAATTTATTCATGTTGATCCGGAACAAGCTGAACCAATATTTGGTTCTACTATTGCCCATGGTTTTCTTTCTCTTTCTCTTTGTGCTGGAATTCCCTTTTCTCAAGGAATGGGTTTAGTAATAGATGGAATGAAGATGGGCTTAAATTATGGTTTAGATAAAGTACGTTTTCTTAGCCCAGTTCCTGTTGGGTCTGAGGTAAGAATAAGAATGGAATGCTTAGATATTACTGAAAAAAATCCAGGTCAATTTCTTGCAAAAACTAAAGTTACTATGGAAATAAAAGGAGTTGAAAAGCCAGCTTATATCGCTGAAACACTAACCATGTATATACTATAGCTTCTAGCTTAAAAGCTTTTTCAGAATTTCATTAACACTTTGCGGATTAGCCTTTCCTTGAGTTTCTTTCATGACTTGTCCAACGAAAAATCCAAAAAGCTTATCTTTTCCGTCTTTATAAGCCTCAACTTGAGAGGGGTTACCATTAATTATTTTTAAAGCAATTTCTTCAATTAATGACTCATCTTGAATTTGAACTAAGCCCTTGCTTTCAATGATTTCATCCACACTGCCACCAGATTCCCATATTTCTTCTAGAACTGATTTAGCAATTTTTCCAGATATTGTTTTATCTGAAATCCTTTCAATTAAGACAGCAAAGTTATTTGATGTTAATTTTGATTCCTCTAAATCTATATTATCTTTGTTAAGTAGAGCGCTTATGTCTCCAACAAGCCAATTAGCAATTAGTTTAGAGTCATCAGTTTTAGCGCATGCTTCTTCAAACATATTTGCCATAGTTTTTGATGATGCAATGATTTTAGCTTCTGAAATATCTAAATTAGATTCTTCAATATATCGTTTTTCTTTTTCATTAGGTAGTTCAGGTAAATTGTTTTTAATTTCATTTAATTCATCATCAGAGATAACAACCGGAAGAAGATCGGGACAAGGGAAGTATCTATAATCGTTAGCTTCTTCCTTGGACCTCATCGATCTTGTCTCATTCTTAACACTGTCATATAAGCGAGTTTCTTGAACAACCGACTCACCGGATTCTAAAATTCTAGCCTGTCTTCCAATCTCATAATTAATAGCTTTTTCAATAAATTTAAAAGAATTTATATTTTTGATTTCAGCTCTTGTTCCTAACTTATCATCCCCTGTTTTTTTAAGTGAAACATTTACATCACATCTCATAGATCCTTGGGCCATATTGCCATCACATATATCAAGAAAAGTAACTATTTGTCTAATGGCTTTAAAGTAGGCAACAGCCTCTTTAGCATTTGATATTTCGGGTTCCGAAACAATTTCTAGTAAAGGCGTTCCAGCTCTATTGAGATCAACACCAGTCTCACCCTCAAACAAGTCATGAATAGATTTTCCAGCATCTTCTTCTAGATGAGCTCTTGTGATATTAATTACTTTTTCCTCGCCATCCACTTCAATTTTTATTGAACCTTTTCCAATAACTGGTAAAGCCATTTGCGTTATTTGATAGCCTTTTGGGAGGTCAGGATAGAAATAATTTTTTCTATCAAATGTTGACGTTAGATTGATTTCTGCATTTGTTGCAAGACCAAAACGAATGGCTTTATAAAAAGCACCTCTATTTGCAACTGGAAGGACGCCAGGAAGACCTAAGTCTATAAGATCAACATGCGTATTAGGCTCTGCACCAAAGCTGGTTGATCCGCCTGAAAAAAGTTTAGAATCTGTAGAAAGCTGAACGTGTATCTCTAGTCCAATAACCGTCTCCCAACTCATGATTGAATATCTCTTTTTGGTGTTTTTTTGTGCCAATCAGTAGAAAGTTGAAAATTATGAGCAGCACGAAGTAATTTATTTTCTTCTAAAAAATTACCAATTAATTGTAAACCGATAGGCTTGCCATCAACCATGCCATTTGGAATCGATAGTGCTGGAAGACCTGCTAAATTTGCAGGTATTGTAAATAAATCTTCTAAATACATCTGTATAGGATCATCGCCTTTAGATCCTTCCTCAAAGGCAGCACCCCTAGTAGTTGGAGACATAATTACATCAACTTTTTTAAATGCATCATCAAAATCATTTTTAATAAGCCTTCTAACCTGTTGAGCCTTTTTATAATATGCATCATAAAAACCTGCTGATAAAACATATGAACCAATTAATATTCTTCTTTTAACTTCATCTCCAAAACCCTCTGATCTAGTTTTAATATACAACTCCTCAAGATCTTTCGGGTCATCACATCTTTTTCCGAACTTTACTCCATCAAATCTTGATAAATTAGAAGAGCACTCCGCAGGAGCAACTACATAATATGTTGGGACTGATAGCGATATGTTTGGTAAAGAGATTTCTATAAATTCAGCACCTAGTGTTTCATATTGTTTTTTTGATTCTTCAAAAACTTTTACAACTTCTTTATCAAGCTGAGACAAATCAAATTCTTTTACAAGACCAATCTTTAATCCTTTAATTGGTTTATCAAGATTTTCAGTAAAATCAGGAATCGTTTCATCGAGTGATGTAGTATCTTTTAGATCATGAGAGCACATTTGATTCAAAAGTAGGGCGCAGTCTTCAGCAGTTCTTGCCATAGGACCAGCTTGATCAAGGCTTGATGCAAATGCAATCATGCCCCATCTGGATATTCTTCCATAGGTTGGTTTTAAACCACTAATTCCACATAACGAAGCAGGTTGCCTTATTGATCCACCAGTATCAGTGCCAGAAGCCGCAGGAACTATCCCTGCTGCTACAGCAGCAGCTGAGCCTCCAGAACTTCCTCCAGGTACAAGCTTATCTCCCCATGGGTTTTGTACATTTCCATAAAAACTTGTTTCATTAGAAGATCCCATTGCAAATTCATCCATATTTGTTTTTCCGACTGATACACATCCAGCATTTTCTAGATTTTCAATTACAGTAGCAGAGTATGGAGGGATGAAATTTGAAAGCATATTTGAACCGCATGTAGTTCTTAAATCTTTGGTACAAAAAAGGTCTTTTTGAGCTATTGGTATACCTGAAAGAGGTTGTAAGGATAGGTTTTTGTCTAATTCTTCCGCTTTAAGAAGTGACGCATCTTTATTTAAAGTAATAAATGCATTTAAATGAAGGTTAGCATCTATAAGATTAAATGTTTCTTGGATAAGTTCTTTATTTGATATATCCCTACTCTTAAGCATTTGAGACAACTCATTTATGGTTTTATATTGAATGCTCATTCAACAACCCTTGGAACTAGGAAATAGTCATCGTTAGATTTAGGAGATCTCTCTAAAAAAATATCTTTTCTATTTTGTGCAGTAACTTTATCTTCTCGAGTTTTAGCAGTTTTTTCCAATGGACTTGCTAGCGGTTCAATATTTTGAGTATTAGCATCTTCAAGCTGATTAACAAATTTGATTATATTTTCAAGATCTTTGGTGATTTTTTCACCATTTTCTTCATCCAAAGAAAGTCTTGATAAGTAAGCTATAGTTGAAACTGTTTTCTTGTCCATATATAGGATATTATTATAAATTAGTTGAGGGATATTAACTCAACTTAATTATTATTTACATATTTATTAAGGAAACACGTGGAATTCAATATATTCAAGACAGTCAGAGGCTATTTTTCTAATGATCTATCTATAGATTTAGGGACTGCAAATACTCTCATATATACTAAAGATGTTGGTATTGTGCTTAATGAGCCTTCAGTAGTTGCTATTAGAGAGTCTAGGGGTCAAAAAACAGTTGTCGCAGTTGGGACTGAAGCAAAAAAAATGCTAGGAAGAACTCCAGGAAATATTAAAGCAATAAGACCATTATCAGAAGGTGTTATTGCAGATTTCCAAGTAACTGAAAAGATGCTTCAACATTTTATTGCTAAAGTTCATGAACAGAGATTTATAAAACCCAGCCCAAGAGTGCTGGTTTGTGTTCCATGTAGATCTACCCAAGTTGAAAGAAGAGCTATCAGAGAGTCTGTTCTGGGGGCGGGAGCCAGGGATGTAAAACTCATAGAAGAGCCAATGGCTGCAGCTATTGGAGCCGGACTTCCTGTAGAAGAAGCAAGTGGTAATATGGTAGTCGATATTGGAGGAGGAACATCTGAGATCGCTATTCTTTCCTTGAATGGAGTGGTTTATGCAGAGTCTGTAAAAATTGGTGGAGATAAAATGGATGAATCAATAACATCTTGGATTAGAAGAAATTATGGATGTGTTATTGGTGAATCAACTGCAGAAAAAATAAAATACACTATTGGATGTGCTACCGCTGAATCAGAAAAACTCGAAATGTCTATCACTGGTAGAAATCTTGCTGAAGGAATACCTGAAACATTTTCAATAAATAGCGAGCAAATATTTGAATCCATGAGAGATCCTTTGTATGGAATTGTAAGAGCTATAAGAAATGCTCTTGAATTATCACCGCCTGAACTTGCAGCTGATATTGCTGAGAGAGGTATTGTCTTAACTGGCGGCGGCGCTTTAATGAGAGATCTTGATAAACTTATCTCAAGCTCTACTGGAATACCCGTAATAGTTGCTGAAGATCCACTAACCTGTGTTGCAAGAGGTGGAGGTCAAGCTCTAGAAATTATGGATAAATATAATATAGATCTACTTTCTTCTGAGTAAATATTATGTCGAGGGTAGCACCCACCTCAGGTTCAAAAGCACTATATTTTCTTTGTATAACATTATCCGCCTTTTTGCTTTATTTAGATATTAATTATAAAAGCTTTGAGAGAGCAAAAAATCTCTATAAATCTTTTACAATTTCCTCATCATATACAATTAAAAGAATTACATTAGATCCACTCAATTATATTTTCGAGATATCAAAAGAAAAATCTAAATTAATAGAAGAAAATAAAAAATTAAAACAAGAGCTAGATAATAGCTATATTGCTAATTTTATTCTCTCAAGAGATTCTAAATTTTTCATAGATGATGAGGCTATTAAGAAATTTTTAGATTTAAATAAAATAAACAAGCCATTTCATCTTGCAAAAATTAATTCATTTGATGTAGAAAAGTACTTGTGCTGCAGTCAACACAGAATGTTTATTAAAATCTTTAATAGTAAAGATATTAATTTTATTGGCAGTACAGTTATAAACGATCAAGGAATTCTTGGCCAAATTATTTATGATAAGTCTATAGCTGAAATACTTCTTCTTACTGATGTTTCTCATGTAATGCCAATAATTTCAAACAATCATTTTTGTAATGCGAGAGGCTCTGGAAAGCCAGGAGTTATAACTTGTAATTATAGTAAGCTTATCTGGCCAGACCCAATTGAAATTGGTCAAGAGTTCTTCTCTTCAGGGATGGGTGGGATTTACCCTAGCAACATCTTAATAGGTTACGTATCCAGCATTAATGCTACAGATGATAATAATATTCATTTCGATATCGATTTAGTAGCCAATCCCTTAAAGAGTAGTTTTATAGGAGTCTTAGAAAAATTATGAATAATATTGGATACATTAAGCTCCTAGTGATCATATTTATTGCAAATATATTAGAAAGCTTTTTAGCACCAATATTAATTAAGGCATACATAAATATACCCATTACCTTTTTAATATTCAGTTTTGCTATTTATAAATCAAGATTTAATACAAATGCTTTATATGCTTTTTTATTTGGTCTATATGTGGACTTCATTTCTAGTTCTCCCATTGGCTTAAATGCTGCACTTTTTTCTATGATGGCCTATGCTGTTAATAGTTACTCAAATACATTTAAGCTTTTTTCCTTTATTCAGATTTGTATGTTTTTTAGTGGATCCGCTACTTTTTACATAGGCTTTAGTCATTTATTTATTAATTTAGAAAATTTTTCTTACCTAATTCTTTTTATAAGTCTTATTTTTAATACTTTTTTATTTTTAATAATTTCAATGCTAAGATTTTACTTCCCATCTCTAAAAATAAAATAGAGTGAGTAAAGTCAAAAAAATTTTCTTATATATATTTTTTTTAATTTCCATTTCCCTGGTCATTATCGGGGGCATTTATACCTTTTTGATATATAAGCCTAACCAAACATTAAAAATAATAGACTATGCACTGTTACATAATCTTTCTATTGATTTCAAATACATTAAATCAAATAAAAATTTATTTAGCCCTAACTTTTTAATCGAAGAAATAAGAATAAAAGATAGAAATGATTATGAGATGGCTTATATTAATAACTTTAGGGTTGGAGTTAATATCTATGAATCACTAACTCAACAATACATAAGCCTATCTATACTTGAGATAGATTCGATTCGCTTTTCTGAACAAAGTTCTAAAGAAGCCTTTGACCCAATTATCATAAAAGGAAAAAATTTAAAATTTAATAATAATGATTTAGAAATTAAATCAGAAACTTTTTCCTTATTATTTGGTGAAAAAAATACCAAAGCTATTTTTAATAACGGGGTTATCAATGCTTATTCATTTATAAATATAGAAGCTTTTTTTGATGTAATTTCAGAATCAATTTATTACTCAAGCCTGCATTTTTTTGACAGCAACGAATTAATTGAGGGCAACCTTTTTGATATGAGTGCTTTCAAAAATCATGATATTAATCTTGAATTTAGATCTAAGGGAGTTTTCAATCTTACAACTAAAGAATCCAAGAGAGTTGATAAATTAATTTTTAATGATTCAAAACTGGTAAATAATTCTGGATACGTAATAGATAAAATTAATGCAACTATCTTTTCTGGATCAAATTCTCTATATGGATTATTTCAATCAGAGATACCCGATCAAACAATTAAAGGTGCCTTGGAAATCAATAGTAATAAGAATTTTTTAGTAAGAACCGATATCTTAATAGATATGGGCACTTTAATTGAACCAAGTAGATATTTTAATATTTCGGGCAAAGAGATTTTTAATTTAGTTATGAACATTTCTCAAGAAAATACTTCAATGAAACTATCATCAAATCTTGCACACACTCAAATTTCTTCAAGTATTAATGAGATAAAAAAAGAGCCCACTGAAATATTAAAGACTGTTGTATTAGTAGAAAATATTTATAAGCCAATATATAAAATAAAAAATAAAAATATCGAAGCTTCCATTAACTCAAATGGATATGGTTTTTTTTCTTTTGGCTCAGCATTTAAAGAAACTATAAAAAACACTACCCATAATAATGGACTTTATGTTTACCTAGATCTAAATGAGATTAATCTTAACAACATCTTTTTTAACAGCTCAGATAGCAGGAGCGCCATATTGAAATCAATAAAAATGAAATCTGGAAAGTTTAATTTTTTAAATAATATATATTTAAATCAGTATTTTAATGTCTCATTTAAAGACGAAACTATAATTAATTTGGTTGGCGAGAGTTTAAATGGAACTATAAATATAGACAAAACTAACTTCATAAAGGTTAATTTAAATAATACAAAATTTGATTTCGATGGAATTAAACTTGCTCAATCCAACTTACCAAGCGATATAAATAACCTAAGCTTAAGATTTATCGGTAAAAATATTCTAACAGAAGATAACTTAATACAAGATGTAGATTTTTATTTATTAAGAAATGAAAATATCTTAACAATTGATAGTATTAATATTAACAGTTCAAGATTAAAAATAGGACCTAATAAAGATAATCAAAAAGCATATATTAGCTATAACAGTAATTTAGATCTGTTTAAAATTAAGGGTAAATATAGATTAGATAATTCTTCAGGTTATTTTAATGACTTATCAAAATATAGATTTAATTTTTTTGAGACTGATTTAAATATTCAATGGAACAGCTTAAATTATTTATTAAATTTAGAAGGTAAGTTGGACTTTTTAATCAAAGATTTAAACCTAGATACAGAAATACCAGAGTCTACTTTCTTAAGAGCTCTTAGAATATTAAATTTAAATGCAATTGTTGAAGGTCTAGACGATGCATCTGATGATGTCTTAAATATTAATAGAGCTTCTGGAAAAATAATTTTAGGTAAAAAAAGAGCATTTATAGAATATCCAATTGTTTTTGAAACAGATGAAGCGTCGCTTAAATGGATCGGAGAGGTTTTAAAAAATCAAAAAGGGGAGTTAGATAAATTAAATTTAGATCTATCACTAAGGTTAAAGATATCTGAAAATATTCCTTGGTATGCTGCTATATTCGGAGGCATTCCAGCTATAGCTGGAGGAATGGTTTTTGAAAATATCTTTGAAGATACTATTGAAGATATATCAACAATTAATTTTAAGGTTGAAGGAGATATTGATGAGCCTGAAATAAAAAGGCTAAATTAAAAATATGGTTGCAAGTCCTAAGAATGATAAAAATCCAATCACATCTGTAACTGTTGTTACCACAACACTTCCCGCAATTGCGGGATCTTGATTTAAGCTTCTCAAAATCAATGGTACAAAGACACCTGCTATTACTGCACTTATTAAATTAATGACTAGTGCTAGTGAAATCAATAATGCTAGAAGTACTTCATTAAACCAAAAGAATGTAACTAAACCAACTAGTATGGACAAAACAAATCCATTCAAAATAGATACTGCCAACTCTCTTTTGAACAACCATTGTAAATTAGAAGAATTAATTTGTTCTAAAGTCAAACCTCTCAAGACAATTGTTAATGTCTGGGTGGCGGCAACTCCGCCCATGCTAGCAACAATAGGCATTAAAATAGCAAGATATACAATTTGGTCTAAAACATCTTTAAATATATTGATGGTCATAGATGCTATGAAAGCTGTTAATAGATTCATACTTAACCAAAATACTCTGCTTTTTGCAGCTCTTCCGGGTGGGGCAAAAGTATCTTCGGCAACACCAGCCATACCTAAAAAATTTTGATCAGCATCTTCTCTAATAACATCTAAAACATCATCTATTGTTATTCTTCCAATTAATTTACCCGACTCATCAATAACGGCTGATGATATAATGTCATTTCTTTCAAAAATAGTTGCCACTTCTTTATCATCCTGGTTAACAAAAATAGGATTTGCATTTGTGTCCATTACCTCTCTTACAGATAATTTTGGTCTGCTGGTTATAATTTTTCCAATTGCTAATTCACCAACATACTCATCTTCCTTGTTAACTACAAAAATTTTATCTGTATTGTTTGGCAATTCTTTCTGATCTCTTAAATAATTAATAACCACTTCAATAGTATGACTAGGTCTCACACTTATTACATCTGTATTTAAAAGGCCTCCAGCAGTATTTTCAGGGTAGGTCAGACCAATCTCTATTCTTTTTCTATCTCTTAAAGACATTTTAGATAGAATGGTGTTCATTCTTTCTTCGGGTAAATTTTGAAGAATATCTACAGTCTCATCTGGCTCCAACTCTTTTACAGCTTCAGCCAATTCTTCATTAGATATACCAGAAACTAAGTCCTGTTGAATCTCTTCTCCAAGATCGGCCAATACATCTCCTTCTTCATTTGTCTCTAAAAGTGAAAAAAATAACTTTCTTTGTTTAGGTGGAGAGGACTCTAGGGCATGAGCAATTTCTGATGATGATAATTTATTAAGAAGGCTTCTTACCTCATCATTAGACAAGTCTGATGAATTATCTAATAGTTGATCAAGATTATTTTTTTCATCAAAGTTTTCCATCGCTTGATTCTACCTTATTGTAAAATTGATTACCTATTCCTAGAAGAAGCTATATTAAGTTTTTTACGGTATTTTGTAATAGTTCTTCTTGCAAGATTAAAACCTCTTTTGTTTAATTCTAAAGCAATTTTATTATCACTTTTAGGCTTCCTTTCTTCTTGAATAATAGACTCAATCAACTGCATCAATTGAATTGGAGTGACATCTCTAGTTTTTGAAACTGACGATACCATTAATAATTTTAATGGAATAATTCCCTTAGGAGTATCAATATATTTTGATCTAAGAATTCTTGAAATAGTTGATGGATGTAATCCAAGCTCATCAGAAAGATTTTTATTAGATAAGGGGTTAATTTTAAGTGGGTTGTCTTGAAGGAAAGAAATCTGACGATTGCATATCAGCTCTCCCACCTTCATGACAGTGTCATTTCTTTTTTTTACTGATGATAGCAGCCATTTTGCATCCTGAATTTTTTCAGTAAGCAATTTATTTGGCTTATTTTTTAATTGTAAGTTTGTTTTTTCAATTAAATCCTCATCAATTTTTATTGTTGGAAAAGTATCATTTATAAAATTCACTTTAAGAGATTCTTTATCGAGTTCAATCTTAAGATCTGGAATTATATAGTTTGTATTTTCATAATTTAAACCGGGACTGAGATCGCATGATTTTATTTCTAGCATTGCTTTTTCAATGTCAGATTTAGTGAATCCTTTACTTAAAAAAGCATTAATTATCTCATCAAGACTGTCTAATTGGTTTTGATTTAATATTTGCAAACATAAGTCTTTAATCTTTTTATTCAAATCTTTTTTATTAATTTGTATCTTTATACATTCTTTAAAATTTCTAAAACCAATACCAATAGGCTCTAAATTATGGATCACATTTAAAAGAATATTCTGAATATCATGGATTGAAGTTTTACCTTGCATTATTGAATGAATTTCGTCTATATCCTCGATGAGCTGGCCTGATTCATCAATACACTCAATAATAGTAAGGGCAATTTTTTTATCAATTCGATCCAAGCGCAAATCATTAATTTGATTAATTAACCTACCTCTAAGACTTTCAACAGCTGCAACATTAAAATCAAAATCAGAGTCATTATAATTTTGATCTATATCAAATTCCTCCAACATCTCTTTTTCAACAAATGGATTTATTTCAATTTCACGATCAATTTTTTGTATTAATTCATATCTTGATAATTGCAATAAATCTATGGATTTCTTTAATAAAGGAGTAAGTGATATTTTTTGTTTTTGCTTAAATTCTTTTATTAATGATATGGCCATAAATCTTAGTTATACATATTTCCGAGATAAACTCTTTTTACCATCTCATTATTTATTAATGATGATTTATTTCCACTTGCTATGAGAGCGCCATTACTTATAACCATTGCTTGGTCACATATTTCAAGGGCCTCCCGAACGTTATGATCAGTTATTAAAATACCTATATTCTTGGATTTTAATTTAATTAAGACTTGTTTTATTTCATCTATTGCGATCGGATCGATGCCAGCAAAAGGTTCGTCAAGAAGAATTATTTCTGGCTTTGTAGCCAGCGTTCTTGCAATTTCAACCTTTCTTCTTTGTCCACCAGATAACTGCCTTCCTTTTAAGTCTATAATTTTTGAAAGATTAAATTCATTTATTGATTTTTCAATAAATATATCAACATCTTGTTTCTTTGGTATAGATATTTGTGCAAGACCGAGCAAATTTTCATATACAGATAAGTTTTGAAAGATCGATGGTTCCTGAGGTAAATATTTAATACCCAATTTTGATCTTTGATGCATAGATAACTTAGAAATATCTTGATCATTAAAAATAACCTTACCTTGATCGCACTTTATAAGACCAGCAATTATATAAAACGTAGTTGTTTTACCTGCACCATTAGGACCCAATAGGCCATTGATTGCTCCCAAAGGAACATCAAAGCTAATATCGTTAACTATATTTTTTTCTTTGATGGATTTTTTAATATTTTTTAATCTAAGCATGACTAATTATTGGTAGTAATCTTTCCATCTTGTAAACTGAAACTAATCTCATTTGAAGTTATATCAATATTTTCATAGTTCATTTGAGCATTTCCAATTAATTTAATTTCATTAGTTTCAGAAAAAACTATTTTATCTGCACTGCCTATAAAAATATTGTCTTCATATGTTGAATTAATTCTAGATGGAGCACCATTTACTGAAACAATCTTTTTTATATTATTGTATATAGCATTGTCTGCATTAATTATAAAATCTTTAGATTTGATTAATACATTCCCGTTGAATATTATCTCATCGTAATTTTTTTTTACTTCTATTGATGAGGAGTTAATTGTAAGAGTGTTGGTAGTAAATTCTGAATTTATATCTATCGATATAAAGCATAGAAGAGATAGAATTTTTATAGAATCTAAAGTCCTCAATTATAAAATCCTTGCTTGAATTAGATCATGCATTGAAATAACTCCAACATTCTTATTTTTCTTCATAACAACTAATGTAAAAATTTTATTACTTTCCATAATTTCAGCAGCATCTATCGCTAAAGCCTCATCTTCAATAACAACAAACTTTTTGGTCATCACATCTTTAATTTTAGTTGAATTAATATCTATCTTTTGATTAAGACATCTTCTCAAATCCCCGTCAGTGAATATCCCAACTACTTTTGAACGATTTTTTACTAGAGTAATGCCAAGGCTTTTATCAGTAATTTCAAGCAAGGCATCAGAAAGCAGAGTATTAATATTTACTTGAGGAATATCTTTACCAAAATGCATCAAATGCTTAACTTGAGTAATTAATTTTTTCCCCAGTTTTCCAGCTGGATGGGAGGAAGCAAAATCTTTTTTTGTAAAACCTTTTGATTCAAGTAGAGCAATAGCTAACGCATCTCCAAAAGCTAAAGCCGATGTTGTAGATGATGTCGGCGCAAGATCTAATGGGCAGGCCTCTTTTGATTTGATTGAAATAGCTATGTCTGATGCTTTTGCAATGGTAGATTCTTTATTAGAAGTTAAAGAGGTTATTTTGCTAGCTAATCTTTTTAGAGACGGCAAAATATTTATAATTTCATCAGTTTCACCAGAGTTAGATATCAAAAATACAATGTCTTTTTTTTCAATCAGCCCCATATCTCCATGAGCAGCTTCAGTCGGATGAATAAAAATAGATCTTGTACCAGTGCTTGATAGGGTAGCAGAGATTTTTTGACCAATGTGACCAGATTTTCCAACTCCCATTATGATAAATTTACCCTTGTTATATCTAATCAAATCACAGAGTGATCCAAAATCTTTATTTATTTGTTTTGATAAATCATTTATAGCATCTGATTCTATTTTGAATGTTTTTTTTGCAGAGTTTATGTAATTAAATTTTTTCATGTCTTGATAAATTTACTCGATTTTTATTATCTTCTAAATGCTATAATAGACCAATGTTTGCAGTTGTTAAAAATTATTTATTTTCCTTTATCTTGCTAGTGAGCACTTTTCCGCTTTTATCAGAAAATGATCCTTATATATTTATTGATAAAAATGCTCAGAAAATGGTTTCAGTTTTAATAGAAAATAAATCTTTGTTTGCAGAAGACAGAGAACAGTATGAACAAAAAATTAAAGATATCTTTGAACCTATGATTGATTTCAAAAGGGTTGCTGCAAGTGTTATGGGAAAAAAATATTATTTAGCATCAACCGCTGAGCAAAGAAATCAATTTGTTGAAATTTTTAAAGATTCATTATTAGATACTTATGCTGAAACTCTTGCGCAGTGGGAGAATCAGGAGATTGTTACAATTTTTCCTAACTCGTCTGTAATTTTAGAAGATATAAAAAATATTGAGGTTCAGCAGGTGCTTAATACAGGCAGCAGTAAGTATCCCATATCATACAAATTAAGAAGAAATAAAAATAATAGCTGGTCAATAGTAAATATCATTGTAAATGGAGTGAATCTCGGCTTAACATTCAGAAATCAATTTCAAGCACTCGCTAATAACAATAATGGAGATATAGAAAATACAATTGAGGGCTGGGTTTCAGATGCTGGAGATGCAGGAATAAGTGGATAAAGAGCTAATTAAAAACATTATTTTAGATGAGATGCCGGATGCTGAATGTCTTTTTGAGGGTGATTCATGTAATTTTAAACTATTAGTTATATCTAAATCTTTTAATAATATTTCATTAATCAATCAACATAAAATGGTCTTATCACCCCTAAAGAAAAAATTTGAATCAGGCGAACTTCATGCATTAAGCATAGAAACAAGAGTAAATTAAATGGAAAAATTATTGATTAATGGGGGAGCTTCATTGAGCGGGACTATTACTTGTTCTGGTGCCAAAAATGCTGCACTCCCAATGATTGCTGCAACCATTTTATCAAATGAAAATATTGTTCTTAAAAACTTACCATATCTTCAGGATATTACCACAATGTTCGAACTTCTCGGCTCAATGGGGGCTGAGATAATGCTTAATGAAAATATGGATTTCACCATAAAATCAAATGATCTTAAGGAAAAAGAAGCAAGATATGAATTAGTAAAAACCATGAGAGCCTCTATTCTTGTTCTTGGCCCACTTGTTGCTAAATATGGTAAAGCAAAAATAGCATTACCTGGAGGTTGTGCAATTGGTAGCAGGCCAGTAAATTATCATCTAGATGCTCTTAAGCAACTTGGAGCATCAATTACATTAAGAAATGGATATATAGAAGCAAGTGCTCATAGACTAGTTGGAACAAAGATTAAATTTGATGGAGTTACCGTAACGGGTACTGAAAATATCATGATGGCTGCGTCTCTTGCAGAGGGAACTACAATACTTACAAACGTAGCAAAAGAACCTGAAATTATTGATTTAGCAGAATTTTTGAACAAGATGGGCGCTAAAATTAATGGTGCAGGTACTGATGAGATTACTATCGAAGGAGTGAAGGAGCTTCATGGATGTGAATTTACTATTCCATCGGACAGAATTGAAGCTGGTACTTATTTAGTTGCTGCAGTCGTAACAGGTGGAGAAATTACTATTAAACAAATAAATCCCCAAAGATTAAGTAAAGTTCTTGATAAGTTAAAAGAAGCTGGAGCTAGAATAACTTTATCAAAAGATTCGATCTCTCTTTCAATGATAAATCAAAAACCTAAACCAGTTGACATTACAACCGCACCATTTCCAGAGTTTCCAACGGATATGCAGGCTCAATTCTCTGTAATTAATTCTATCTCTGAGGGTATATCGAATATATATGAGACTGTTTTTGAAAATAGATTTATGCATGTTCAGGAGTTAAATCGGATGGGGTGCGACATACAAATTAATGGCAATCAGGCTATTATCAAAGGAGTAGATTCTTTATATGGGGCTGAAGTTATGGCAACTGACTTAAGAGCATCAGCAAGTTTAATCTTGGCTGGCTTGTGTGCTAAAGGGCAAACAAAGGTTGATCGAATTTATCATATTGATAGGGGTTACGAGAGAATTGAGGAAAAGTTAAATTATCTAGGAGCTAGCATTACAAGATTACCGAGCTAACTCTTTTATATTATCCGATTCTATTTCAATAGTTTTGTATTTATTATCACTAGTTAAAATCTCAAAAATAATATTGTTACCAAGACCAGCAAATTTTAATGAGGATGTTAAATTTTCCCAATCACTTTTATTACCATTAATACTAATTATTACATCATTTACATTAATACCTTTCTCAAATAGTGGCCCATAATTATCAATTTCAACCATTCTAAGACCGCTTATAAAACTGTTGTTTATATTAAGTCTAATTGGACTTACTCTAAAATTACCAATCCAGACGGATCTTATTTTTCCATATTGTATTAATTCAGATGCTATTTGAACAATATTATTGGACGGTATTGCAAAGCCAAGACCTTGAAATCCTCCGGTCCTAGAAAATATTTTTGTATTTATGCCAATCAAATTACCATTTTCATTTATTAGCGCGCCACCAGAATTGCCAGGATTAATTGCAGCATCTGTCTGGATAAGTTCAAGATAAGGATTTCCGTAATCTCTTCCTGTAGCACTAATTATTCCGCTTGAAACAGAAATACCAATTCCATAAGGGTTACCAATTGCCAGAACTTTATCACCAATTTTTAAATCATCACTATCTGAAATATTAATCGGTTTTAACTCTTCACTTGATTGAATTTTTAATACAGCAATATCTGCATTAATATCACCCCCTATAATTTTTGCATCAAATTCTTGGCCATTGTTAAGTTTAATTTTAATAAATTTATTATCAGAAATAATATGATAGTTAGTGACAATATATCCATCTTTAGAAAAAATAACCCCAGAACCAATATTATTATTTACATAGCTTCTATTATTTTTATAAGAATAAATAGTTACAACAGATTCAATAGAATTTTCAGTAGCAGAAACAAATTTGTTTTTATCGTAAGAAAAAAATACCCATGATAAAAATATTGTTATTGAAATAACTAGTAAATAGTTTATTTTAGTTCTTTGTATAAAATTCATAATATTAATGATTCAAAATATCATCGATAATCTTAAAAACCAAGGGATTGAAATAGATTTACCTCAATCTCATTTAATTCAAAAAATGACTGAGGCTCTTCCTCAAGAAAAAAGTTTCATAAATAAATTTAAAAAAAATAAGTTAAATAATACAAGTTTTTATATATGGGGCGAAGTTGGAAGGGGCAAAACACTAATAGTAAAGTCCTTTATGAAAATATTGAAACAAAATAAAGCTATATTTCACTATATAGATTTTATGCAAAATATTCATAACGAACTTGCAGCTCTTTCAGGTAACAGTGACCCTTTAAACCATATAGCCAAGTCTTTGAGCAAGAAATATCAAATTATTTTGATAGATGAATTTCAAGTTGAAGACGTTGCTGACGCTATGATTGTTGCAAATTTACTAAAACAATTAATTAAATTAAATGTTGTCTTGTATATCACCTCCAATGCCCATCCAGATGATCTATACAAAGATGGTCTGCAAAGGCAAAAGTTTATTAATGCAATGAAGGCAATTGAAAAATACTTAAATATTTATAAACTTGATGGATTAACGGACTATCGAACAAGAAATATCGTTAGTATTAATAAAGAAAACTCAAACCAGTCTTTTAAGGATAAAGATATCAAGTTAATTTTAGAAGAAAATTTTGCATTTAAAGATATTGTCAAAAAAAAATTTAAAGTAAATTCTCGAGAATTTTCATGTAAAGCATTTTCAAATGATTTCTTATGGATATCTTTTAGTGATTTTTTTAATGAACCTAATGGATCCAGGGACTACATAGAAATTTCTAAAAATGTTGAATGGATTTTCTTAAATGAATTTAAATATTGTGATGATAATTCGGCAGATACTGTAAGAAGATTTATATCATTTATAGACATATGCTATAGAGATAAATCAAAAATAAAATTCTTTTTTAATGATGTTGATCATAACAAGTTGTATACAGGCAAGAAATTAAAGATATTGTGGGATAGATGCCAAAGTAGGCTTAATGAAATGCAAACTTCTGAGTATTTAATTTAAAGAATTATGCACTAAAATATTGCTAATTTTTGTTGTAAACATTAATATTCGCATCTTACAAAAATATGATTATGAAAACATTCTCACTTAAGAAAGAAAATATTGAAAGACAATGGTATGTAGTTGATGCTTCTGACAAGATTTTAGGAAGATTATCTACAAAAATTGCTGACAGAATTAGAGGTAAGGATAAACCTACTTTTACACCCCATACTGATGGTGGAGATTATGTGGTGGTTATTAATGCAGAAAAAATTAAAGTAACTGGTGCTAAATTTACTGATAAAAAATATTATTCTCATTCTTTGTATCCAGGCGGATTGAAAACTAAAACTTTTAGAGAAATGAATGAAAAGTTTCCTGAAAGAATTATAGAAGAGGCTGTGAAAGGAATGTTGCCTAAAAATAAATTGGGTAAATCTATGATCAAAAAACTCAAAGTGTTTAGTGGTCCTGACCATGATCATGAATCTCAACAACCAATTGAATGGAATCCAACTGTATGACAACTGAAACTCATTACGCAACAGGTAGAAGAAAAACTTCGTCAGCTAGAATCTATCTTTCTTCTGGTAAAGGAAATATAACAGTTAATGATAAGCAATTAGATGTATATTTTGGTAGAAAAGTTGCTCAAATGTTGGTTATGCAACCCTTAGAAATGACTGAACTTAAAGATAAACTAGATATTACTATCAAAGTTAAAGGTGGTGGAAGTTTTGGCCAGGCTGGAGCTATAAGACATGGTATTTCTCGAGCTTTAATATCTTATGATGAAGAGCTAAGACCTCAACTAAAAAAAGCAGGTTTGCTTACTAGAGATCCTAGAAAAGTTGAGAGAAAAAAACCTGGATTAGTTAAGGCAAGAAAAAGCAAGCAGTTTTCAAAACGTTAATTTTTTTCAAATTTTTTCTACAAAATTAGTGGTATAATTCCCTAGTTTTCTATTAGTACAATCAAAGCATACAAAGGCCTAATGCAAGAAAAAGACAATACAAGAAGAAAGGTTTTAATAGGTTTAACAAGTGCAGTTGGCTTATCAGGTATTCCATTTGCAGCAACACCCTTTATAGCAGCCTGGAATCCAAGCGCCAAGGCTAAAGCAGCTGGAGCATCAGTAAAATTAGATGTATCAAAGATGCAATATGGTCAACAAATACAAGTCGCATGGAGAAAACAACCAGTATTTATCATTAGACACACTAAAGAAAGTTTGCAGAGTCTTGAGCTAACTTTACCAAAGTTGGCTGATCCAGATTCAAATCAGATCGATGAGCCATACAAAGGCATTAATCCTACTCGGTCTAAGAGTGCAGAATATACTGTTATTGCTGGAGTTTGTACACACCTTGGCTGTTCACCAAAATATCATCCTGAGGTAGAACCAAAGCCATGGGATGCATCATGGGCTGGCGGATTTTTTTGCCCCTGTCATGGGTCAATGTTTGATATGGTTGGAAGAGTTTATAAAGGTGTTCCTGCACCAACCAACTTACCTGTACCGCCTCATTTTTTTAAAGGGTCCATTCTTACAATTGGTGAAGATGGAGGGATGACTTAGATGAGCGAAATGGTAGGAAAATTATTTGGCTGGGTTAACAGAAGATTGCCTATTGCAAATACTTTTGAAAGACATTTATCAAAACATCCTGTTCCCTCAAAAGTTAATTTTTGGTATCTCTTTGGAGCTTTAGCATCAGTTGTGCTTATAATTCAGATTGTTTCAGGTATTTGGTTGATAATGCCTTACTCAAATACTGAGGAAGAAGCTTTTTCATCTATTGAATACATAATGAGAGATGTTGACTATGGATGGGTCATTAGATACATGCATACAACTGGGGCTTCAATGTTTTTTGCTGTTGTTTATCTTCATATGTTTCGAGGTTTGTTGTATGGTTCTTATCAAAAACCTAAAGAGCTTGTATGGATTTTTGGTTGTGCAATTTATCTTGCAATGATGGCTGAGGGTTTTCTTGGGTATGTATTACCTTACGGTCAAATGTCATATTGGGGGGCTCAAGTTATCATCTCTTTATTTGGAGCTATTCCATATATAGGTGAATCATTAGAGCTATGGGTAAGAGGCGATTACTATATATCAGGCATAACTGTATCAAGATTTTTTGCACTTCATGTTGTAGCACTGCCTTTAGTCTTAATAGCACTGGTTTTTTTACATCTTGTTGCATTGCATGAAGTTGGGGCTGGTAACCCGGAGGGTGTAGATATAGAAGAATACCTTGATGATGATGGAGTGCCTCTTGATAGCGTGCCATTCTTTCCATATAAAGTTTTAAATGCTCTAGTAGGAATTGGTGTATTTATGACAGTTTTTGCAATCATTATGTTCTTTTTTCCTGAAGGTGGAGGTTATTTCATAGAGATGGCAAACTTTGAAGAAGCTAATCCACTTGTAACGCCTGAACATATAGCTCCAGTTTGGTACTACTCACCTTATTACGCAATGTTAAGAGCTGTTCCTGATAAACTTGGTGGCTTAATAGTTATGGGTTCAGCTGTAGCAATTTTATTTGTAGTGCCTTGGTTGGATAGAAGCAAGGTAGCATCAATAAGATACAAAGGTATTTATAGTAAAGTTGCGCTAGCTTTTTTTGGAATCAGTTTTCTAACATTAGGTTATCTAGGAACTGTAGGTGTTACTGAGGTTAGAAAAACTATGAGCGTTATATGCACAGCAATTTATTTTGCATTTTTCTTACTAATGCCTTTTTATACTAAATACGAAAAAACTAAAGAAGTACCAAAGCGTTTATGAGTGTAAAGAATAATTTCAAAATAGGATTAAGTATTCGTAATTTAATAATTTTTGCGACATTATTTCTTTGTATTAATAATATATCTGCTGCAGAAGGTGGATCATGTAAGGATTATGGCGAATGCGATGAGTTTAAATATTCACTTAATGATATGGCATCTCTGCAAAGAGGAGCGTCAACATTCCTAAATTATTGTTACGGCTGTCACTCTCTTCAGTATTCAAGATGGGGAAGAGTTGCTACAGATCTTCAAATTCCTGAAGAATTATTCTTTGAAAATTTAGTATTTGATAAATCTATAAAGCCAGGAGACTTAATGACTGGTTCAATGTCAAAGGAAAAATCTGCTCAGTGGTTTGGAGTTGCTCCTCCTGATCTCACTCTTGTTAGCAGAGTTAGAGGCGATGATTGGATTTATAGTTACTTAAGAGCATATTATGAGGATTCATCAAAACAATATGGTGTAAATAATTTAGTTTATCCAGGAACTGCTATGCCTAATGTTCTTCTGGCGCTTCAAGGAAACCAGAAATTAGTTTGCAAAGATATTCCTATAATTGCAAATAATGGTGGCGAAAAAAGAGATGAATTAGGAAACACCATAACGAAAGAAAAATGCGGTTATTTAAAGGTTGAAGAGGGCTCAGGTAAATTAACAAAAGATGAGTTCGATGAGCTTATATACGATCTTACTAACTTTCTTGTGTATGTTGGGGAGCCTGCAAAAGCAACAAGAGAGAGAATAGGTTGGTATGTTATATTCTATTTTCTAATATTCACCGCTTTATCAGCCTTGTTATATAGAGAATATCACAAAGACTATCATTAAAAATTAGGGGAAAATATGATTTTATATTCAGATCGCGATGATCATTACAGTCAGAGAGTTAGAATAGTGTTAGCAGAAAAAGATATTACTGCCGAGATTAAAGAAGCCAAGCCTGAGGAAACTCCTGAGGATATTCTTTCAATAAGTCCATATCATAAGTTACCAATTCTTGTTGATAGAGATTTAGCAATTCATGATCCTTCGGTTATGATGGAATATCTTGACGAAAGATTTCCTCATCCACCACTTTTACCTGTTTATCCTGTTGCAAGAGCAAACAGCAGAACTCTGATGCTTAGAATTGACAGAGAATGGTGTCCTATTGTTGACACATTAATAGCAGCAGAACTTCCTGAAAAAGAGTTATTAAAACTAAGAGAAGAACTTCTTCATGAAATATCATCTATAGCTCCAACATTTAAAGAATTTAAATTTTTCATGAGTGATGAGTTTACACTTGTAGACTGCTGCTTTGCTCCTATTTTATGGAGACTGCCGTCTATTGGTATCAAGCTTCCAGTAAATAGACACCTGAAACCTCTTTTAGATTATCAAAAAACAGTTTTTAAAAGACCTGGGTTTTTAGACAGCCTATCATCTTTAGAAAGAGATCTTAAAGAAGTTTAGTTTAAGTATTTATGGAGACTTTCATCAAATAAAGCTCTCTATTTATGCACTGACCACTATTAATTTTGGCATTACCAGAATTAAATCTTGCGCTAACTCCAAATAAATTATTTTGATAAATAGTTTCAGCTAAAATTAAGTCTTCTACTAATTCCTGATTTAATTTTTCTCTAAGATTTGTAGTTATTTTTTTTGAAGATAAATTTTTAAAGAAATACTCAGGCGCTGGAATAATCATATTTTCAAAATCATTTAGCTCTTTTACTGATGAAGCTCCCAATAGAATATCAACTGTAGAGTAAAAATCAGTATCTATTAGATAACTTCTAAATATAGGAATTAGAGTTTTGCCAATAACATAATCAGTTAAGAAATATATTTTCTTAAAATCCTTCTTTTCTCTTGGAGTATTTAATATCGAAATACTTTTATCATTTTTTTGTAATTCATTAAATCTTTTAACACTTGAATCAACCCCAATAACTCTAATTACAAAATTTTCATAATTACTATTATTTAGAAAATAATATTTTGAGTTAGGGTAATTTTTTTTCAATGTATTTGCTTGAGTTTCAAACCCCTCGCTATAAACCACTAAAATATCTTCATGTTTGTTTGCTTCTTCATAAAGCCATGAATTTAATTTATATCTCTGATCTTCAATATAACTGTTACAAAAAAAAGAAAGATTTGAATCTAAAAGATTATTATTTAACTTTTTTCCATCGTCACTAAATTCTATTTCAAACTCATATTCTTCTTTTAATAAAGCAGATATAAAATATTCTTTATTTTTATTATTAACAGAATAATTGAGGGTTAGCTTTTTATTATTAAGCAATCTAGACACATCTTCTATAGCTACAAATCTCTTTTCAATATTTGGTGAGGTGGTCGTACAACCAGAAATTACAGAAATCAAAACTGTTAAAATAAATGTTAAGCTTTGTTTAATCATATATTTTTTTAAACTATGTTATATCTAATATCAACACCAATAGGTAATCTAAATGATATCTCACTTAGAGCAATAGAAGTTTTAAAAGATGCAGATTATATTTTTGCAGAAGACACTAGAAATACAAGTAAGTTATTAAAGTTTATAAACTGTGATAAAAGATGCAAATCTTTTCATGAGCATAACGAACAAGAAGTATCAAATAAAATAATCAATACATTAACAAACTCGGATATTAATATTGCCGTTGTTAGTGATGCCGGAACTCCTGCAATATCAGATCCCGGCTATTATTTGATCCAAAAATGTGTTGATAATAATGTAGAGTTTACACTTCTACCAGGACCATCATCTGTTATTAGTGCACTAGTTCTTTCAGGCTTACCAACTTCAAGTTTTTCTTTTTTAGGCTTTGTACCAAGAAAAAAATCACAAAAGATACAATTTTTTCAATCCCTAAAAAAAGAAAGAAATACAATATTATTATTTGAGTCGGCAAAAAGAATTCATGAAACTTTGTTTTATATTGCAAGTGAATATTCTGAAAGTAAAAAGGTTTCTTTATGTCGTGAAATGACAAAAATTCACGAAAATATTGAAAGAGGAACAGCAACGTCCCTACTGGAAAAGCTTAACAACAATAAACTTACACTGAAGGGCGAATTTGTAATAGTAATAGAGTCTTTCTCATCAAATGATGCAGATTTAATTTTTGATAATAAAATATATAAATCTTTTCTTAAAAATATGCCTACCAGGGAAGCAGCAAAACTAATATCTATGATAACTAAAGAAAACAAAAGAGATATCTATAAAAAATTATCAGAACTAAAATAGCTTCTTCATTAAAAGTAATTATAATAACCCCGAGTTGGTTGGATGATCGCTAGTTAATTCTAGAGGAAAGTCCGGACTTCATAGAGCAGGGCGCCAGGTAACGCCTGGGAGGCGTGAGCCTACGGAAAGTGCAGCAGAAAATATACCGCCAATTTATTGGTAAGGGTGAAATGGTGGGGTAAGAGCTCACCGCTTAATTGGAGACATTTAAGGCATTGTAAACCCCAGCCTGAAGCAAGACCAAATAGAAATCCTATAAAGCTGCTCGCTTAGGATTTGGGTAGGTTGCTAGAATATTATGGCAACATAATATCGAGATAGATGATCATCATTTACAGAATCCGGCTTATAGACCAACTCACTTTTTATACGTATTTTTAAAGTGTGAAAAAGTGTGTAAATGTGTTGCAAAGTGTGTAAAAAGGCTTTATATTTTAAACCATGTATGGTTTCAACACAGTTTCACTTGATCAGAAGGGTAGATTAGCAATACCTGCTAAATATCGATCTCACTTAATAAACAATAATGAAACTAAAGTTGTTATAACAAAAGATCCTCAATATCCCTCATTAAAAGTATATCCAGAATCACAATGGGATGAAATCTCATCCAAATTAGAATCTTTGCAAGGATTAGACCCAATTGTAAGAAACCTTCAATGGACTATTTTAGGCAATGCAAGTGTTATTGAATTTGATCCAAATAGCAGGATGTTGGTTCTTATTCCTTCAGAACTAAGAAAATACGCAGATATATCAGATCAAAAACAAATTTCTCTTATTGGAATGGGAAACAAATTTGAAATATGGAATGTAAACAATTGGGAAATGAGACAAACAGGCGGATCATTATCAACAGAAATTTTAGATGTGATTCTCCCAGAAAGTATCAAATCAATGTCTTTTTAATAGGGGATAAGAAATGAATTTTGAAGTAATAGGTCAAGCCGTAGAGAATGCTAAGATAAAAGTGGTTGGTGTTGGGGGGGCTGGCGGAAATGCAGTCATCCATATGATTAATCATAATATAGAAGGCGTAGACTTTATTTGTGCCAATACTGATACGCAAGCTTTATCACAAGCTAATGGAGCAATCACTTTAAAGCTTGGTAATGGGCTTACAAAAGGGCTAGGAGCTGGCGCAAACCCAGATATTGGAAGAAAAGCTGCGGAAAGCGACAGAGCAGCAATAGAAGAGCTTTTAGTTGGCGCTGATATGATATTTATTACAGCTGGAATGGGAGGTGGTACAGGAACTGGAGCTGCTCCTGTTGTTGCCTCAATAGCAAAAGATTTAGGAGCATTAACAGTTGCTGTTGTTACTAAGCCATTTAAATTTGAGGGTAAGAGAAGAATGACTGCTGCTGAAAAGGGTTTGGCAGCTCTAGTGGAAGAAGTCGATAGTTTGGTAACTATACCTAACCAAAAGTTATATGAAATTCTAGGAGAAGATACTGCCATGCAAGATGCTTTTGCTAAGGCTGACGATGTGCTCAAGGGAGCAGTTCAGGGCATTTCAGATATTATTATGAAAAAAGGGCATATAAATGTTGACTTTGCTGATGTAAAGACAGTTATGTCTGAGAAAGGAATTGCAATGATGGGTACTGGGAGAGCAAGTGGAAAAAATAGAGCTGCAGCTGCTGCAACTCAGGCAGTTAGAAGTGAATTGCTTGAAGATATAAATCTTAAAAATGCTAGAGGTGTTCTTGTAAATATTACAGCAGCAAAACCAACACTTGGAGACCAAACAGAAGTAGCAGATATCGTAGAAGAAATAGTTCATGAAGATGCAAATATAATTTATGGATTAGTTTACGATGAAAGTGTTGATGATGATTTATTAGTAACAATTGTAGCAACTGGAGTTGATCAAAGAGCACCAACTTTAGTAATTGATAACCAACCTTCAATTAAACTAAATCCGGTAGGATTGAGTAAAGAACATATAAGTCAGAAAGGTGGCACATCGTCTGCAGCGGAAATTGATTTCCTCGATGTGCCAACTTTTATGAGAAAACAAGTAGACTAATATGCTTCATTTTCCAGTATTACTGGAAGAGTCAGTTGATTTTCTAGTTCAAAAAATAAATGGTAATTACATAGATTGTACTTATGGAAGAGGCGGTCATTCCTCAGCAATATTAGATAAAATCTCTGAAGAAGGTCACTTAACATCATTTGATAAAGATCCCGATGCTTTTAAACACTCTTTAAATATTTCTAAAGACAATTTTTGTTCAATACATAAATCATTTAATAAGATTGATAGATATTTTGAAAATAATTCTATCGATGGCATTTTATATGATCTAGGCACATGCTCAACACATTTTGATGATGGTTCTAGGGGGTTTAGCTTTAGAAGTGATGGCCCTCTTGATATGCGTTTTAATACATCAAAAGGAGAACCATTATCTAAATGGATTAATAGAGCTTCGCAAGAAGAAATTATGGAAGTACTTTATAAATATGGAGAAGAAAAACATGGAAAGCTAATTGCTAAAAGAATTATAGAAAGTAGAAAAATAGAATTTATTAAAACAACCCTTCAACTTTCAGAAATTATTGCAGACATCTATCCTGAAAAAAAAATTAAGATTCATCCAGCAACAAAATCATTTCAAGCTTTTAGAATATTCATTAATGATGAATTAAATCAACTAACGGAATCATTAAACCAGGCAAGTAAAATTATAAAAAAAGACGGAGTAATTGTAGTTATCTCATTTCATTCCCTAGAAGATAATATTGTTAAAAATTTTTTTAGGCCAAACGTAAAGAGTTTTCCAAAAGATATACCATTGAATACAATTCAAACAGCTGATTTTTCATGCATTGCAAAGAAGGTGAGGCCATCAAAAAATGAAATAGAAATTAATAAAAGATCAAGAAGTGCAATTATGAGAGTTTTTAAAAAATTATGAAGAAAGAATTTCAATATTTGATACCATTTATGTTGCTAATTTTTCTCTGTTTTTTAAGTTTAGAGCAAATAAAATTATCTTTTGAAATAAATAGATTGAATTCAAACCAACAAAATTTATTCATTGAGTATGAAGATTTCAAAGATAGGAATATAAAACTCTTAACCCAATTTCATTCAAATAACTCACCCGCAACAATAGAAAAAAAATCAATAGAAACTCTGGGAATGGTCAAAAAAAAACCAAAAAAATTAGAAAGAAAAATAGAAAAGAATGAAAACTAATTTTATTAACTGGAGACTTTTTTTTATTTGTACTTTTTTGGCAATTTCTATTTTTACAATTTTTTATAAAATTATTTTAGTCCAAGTAGAAGACAGTATTTTCTTACAAAATGAAGGAAAAAAAAGATATATAAAATATCGGAATATTAATCCAGTTAGAGGCTCAATCTATGATAGAAATAATTTTCCTCTGGCAATCTCAATTATTAATTATGATCTTTATGCTTTAAAAGGCCTCAACAATGATAAATATTTAAAACTTAAAGATGTTATAAATATAAATAATGATCTTTCTATCAAAGATTCTTTCTTGAAGAAAACACTATTAAAAAAGAATCTTAATGCTGAAGAGCAAAAAGTTATTAATAGTTTAAATCTAGATAATGTTGAGATAGAGGTAAGACATAGTAGGCATTATCCTTTGGGTGAACAGATAGCAACTTTAATTGGGTTTTACGGTAAAGATAAGGCTCAAGAGGGACTAGAAAAGAGTTATGACTCAATGCTTTCTGGTCAAGCAGGGAAACAAAAATATTTTGTAAACGCTAAACAGAAAATAATCTCTAAACCAATTGAAGTTAATAAAACAACTCCAGGTAAAGATATAATCCTTACTATTGACTCAACAATTCAATTTTATGCTTATAAGTATTTAGCTGAAGCAATTGCTAAGAATAAAGCAAAGGCTGGAACAGTTTTGGTATTTGATAATAAGAAGGGAGAAATTTTAGCAATTGCAAGCTATCCTTCATACAATCCTAATAATCCCACACGTTCAATCCAAAAGAATAGAGCTTTGATAGATGCTTATGAGCTGGGTTCAGTCTTGAAGCCAGTAGTTTTTTCAAGAGCTGTTGATGAAAACATTATAAACCCAGATGAATATATGGAAATTCCAAGAAGACTACAATTGGAAAACAAGATGATAATCGATACAAAGAATTATGAGAAATTAACTCCTAAAGAAATTATTGCATACTCAAGTCAGGTTGGAGCATCTAAGATAGCTCTTAAATTAGGATATGAGGATTTAAAAGATAATTATTATAACTTTGGTTTCAGCAAGCCGATTTCAATTAATTTCCCGGCCGCAGCATTTGGTTTAATAAATGCAAAAGAGGTTGTGTCTGAAAGAGAATTAGCAAGTTTAGGATATGGTTATGGTTTTACAGTTAGTCCATTTCAAATTACGGCAGCTTATTCTGTTTTTGCAAACCAAGGAATTAAAAAAGATTTTAAATTATTGATGAATGATAAAGTTACTTCCCAAAGAGTAATTTCTGAAACTTCTGCAGGTCATACACTAGAAGCACTTAAGCAAGTTGTTAAGATTGGTACAGGAAAGAAGGCAGATATAAAAGGTTTTAGTGAAGGTGGTAAAACAGGCACTGTTCATAGAACTACCTCAGGTTCTGGTTATGCAAAAGACTTATATAGAGCTTTTTTTGTTGGCATAGCCCCGCTTTCAGATAAATCATTAACTATTTTTGTATCCATAGAAGATCCAGGTTTAAACTCTTACTCAGGCGGCATGATAGCTGCCCCATTATTTGCACAGATTGCAGAAAGTTCTCTCAATTATTTAGGATATATTGAAGATGAATAAGCTAGAAAGAATACTCGGCATTAATTTCCCAAAGGGAATAAGAATATCCAATGTCACTAATTCAACTGATAAGGTAAAAAATGGTTCAATTTTTTTTGGATTAAAAGGAACTTTTAATCATGGAAGTAAATATATTAATAAAGCACTAAGTTTAGGTGCATCTATTGCAATACATAATGATCCCAGTTTTGAATCTACTAAAAGTAATATTTTTTTTATTGAGGATTTAGAAGAGCCTAAACGCAAAAACGCAACGGATAAAATATATGAATTTTTGCATGAATTTTATAATTTAAGAGATCTTCAAAATGAAAATAATTTTTTTACATTTACGGGCACTAATGGAAAAACTTCCTCAGCATTTTTATGTCACCAAATTCTAACTAATGCAGGATATGAATCAATTTATATAGGAACTATTGGAGCTCAGTATAAAGATAAAGAGATAAATAATTCAATTTCTATAAAAACAACACCAGATATATTTGAAATATTTGAAGTATTTAATTTTTTTGGAATAAAAAATGGAGTATCTGTATGTCTAGAGGTTTCATCTCATGCTCTTGATCAAAATAGACTAAAAAATATAACTTTAATAAATTCAGCATGCATATTAAATATTGGATCAGACCATCTTGATTATCATAAAAATATTCAGTCTTATAAAGATGCTAAATTCAAGCTATTCCAAAATAAATGCCATCTGAAATTAATTCATGAAGATTTAGAGAGAGATATTAGCAAACACAATTTTCTTAAAAATTCTAGAAATGAAATAACTGTAGTAAGTGAAAGTAAAATGTCAGCAGATATTTTTTATGAAATTATTGAATCATCTATAAAAAATACTATTTTTAAAGTTATAGTTAATAAGCCTCCAGCTGGCTATCATCCTACCTCAAGGAGAGAATATTTATTTAAGACATCAATTTTTCCTAATTTTAATATTAGTAATTTAGTTTTTGCTATATGTTCTATTGGGTTTTATGATTTTTCTGAAAGCGAAGTAAATGATTTATCTTTTTTAAAACTTCCCAAGGGTCGCTCAGAGTATATTCAAGATATTCCTGCGCATGTCATCATAGATTATGCTCATAATCCTGAAGGTTTTAGATTTTTTCTATCTTCAATCAAAGAATACTTCGAAAATTTAATAATTGTTTTTGGTTGTGGTGGCGATAGGGACAAAAGTAAAAGACCAAAAATGCTTAAAGCTGCAATAGATTACGGAAATAGAGTAATTTTTACAACTGATAATTCAAGAAATGAATCTTTTAGCAATATATATTCAGATGCAATCAATCAAAATGATGATAAAAAAGTTACTGTAATCGAAGACAGAAAAGAAGCAATTATATTTGGCAGCTCAATATTGAGAAATAATGAATGCTTAGTTATTCTTGGAAAAGGCCATGAAGAAACTCAAGAAATAAATGGAAAGAAATTATATTTTAGCGATCATGAGGTAGTTAATGAAATTTATAAATAACTCTTCTGATTTAGCTAAGTTTTTAAATATAAAAATTATTCAAAAATCAAACATATCAAGCATATCAACAGATACAAGAGATTTAAAAGCAGGGTCATTATTTTTTGCAATCAAAGGAGAGCAATTTAATGGTAACGACTATGTAGAAGACGCACTGAAAAAAGGAGCATCTTTCGTAGTTACTGATAGCAGAAGATTTAAAGGCAATAATGATAAGAATATAATTTATGTCAATAGTTCAGTTGTTGCCTTAAGAACAATTGCAAAAAATATTCTTAAGACGTTTAACGGTGATGTAATTGGTATTACTGGTAGCAATGGAAAGACAACAACAACCAAAATAATATCAAGTGTCTTAAATAAAAGTTCAGGAACAATAAAAAATTACAATAATGAAATTGGAATGCCTTTAAGCATTATAAATGCTAATGCTAATTCGAAATATTTGGTTATTGAGATGGGAGCTGCTAAACCTAAAGATATTCAATATTTAAGTTCATTACTCAAGCCTAACATTGGCCTTATAACTAATATAGGAAACTCACATTTAGAAAAATTAAAAAATATTGATGGAGTATTAAATGTTAAATCTGAGCTTGTATTTAATATAAGAAAAAATGGAGATCTCATTGTGCCGAATGAAAATCTAAAACATTTAAATTACTGGAAAAGTCTAAGAAGTGATATTAATTTATTTACCTTTGGAATGAATAAATCTGCAGATTTTTATCCTATAGAAATTAAATATAATTTAAATGGCACTAAATTTAGAATTCAGTCTAAAAAATATAATAAAGATGTGAGAATTGAGACGCCACTATCAGGCGAGCATAATGTAAAAAATATTCTTGCTAGTTATGCAGTTTCAAGTATTCTTAATAATTCCGATAAAATTTTTATTTCTAAGCTTAAAAATAATTCAAACTCAGTAATCAGGCAAAAACAATCTAAATGGATAAAGGGATCAGTTGTCATTGATGATACATATAACGCCAATCCAGAATCTGTTAAAAATGCACTAGATTTGTTAGCAACCTCGCGCAAAAGAAAGATTTTTGTATTTGGCGACATGTTAGAGCTTGGAAGACATAGAAATAAGATGCATAAAGAGGTTGGTGTGTATGCAGCTTCAAAAAAAATTGATATTTTTCTTGGATTTGGAGATTTAACAAAATATGCTGTAGAGAGTTTTGGTGAAAATGGAATCTTTTTCAAAGATGAGGCATTGCTCAAAGATTTCTTAAAGAAAAATATACAATCAAAAGATGTAGTGCTAATAAAAGGATCTCGAGGGATGAAAATGGAAAGATATATAGATGTTTGAATATTTAGGTACAGTGCTTGTTAGCTTCGATCCGGGCTTTGATGTTTTAAGATATCTTACAGTTAGAACTCTTGGGGGAACAGTTACAGCTCTTTTAATATCTATTTTGCTAGGGCCTGCAATTATTAAACTTCTAAAATCAATGCAGTTTGAACAACACGTTCGTATAGATGGACCAGAATCTCATTATAAAAAGTCAGGAACACCAACGATGGGAGGTCTTCTAATTTTATCCTCTTTAGTAATTTCCACATTATTGTGGGCTGACTTAGGAAACAGATATATATGGGTTGTTTTATTTGTCACAATATCTTTTGCCTTGATTGGTTTTCTTGATGACTACATCAAGATTACAAAAAAAAGTTCTGACGGTCTTAGCTCAAAACAAAAAATTTTTCTCCAAGTCTTATTTTCTTTTCTTACGATGTTTTATTTATTTCATTCTGCAGAAACACCTCCAGAAACCTCATTTATAGTCCCCTTTTTTAAAGATTTAATAATACCAATGAGTGCATTAATCTTTATTTCTTCTGGAATGTTTGTTCTTGTTGGATCGTCAAATGCAGTTAACCTTACCGATGGTTTAGATGGCTTAGCTATTCTTCCCTCAGTTCTTATTGCAGGCGCATTAGGTTTAATTGCATATAGTATGGGTAATCAGATCATTGCTGATTATCTTTATTTACCACATCTTGAGTTATCTGGAGAGTTAATAGTATTTTGTGGAGCTTTGATTGGCTCAGGAATTGGATTTCTTTGGTACAACACTTATCCAGCTCAGATATTTATGGGAGATATTGGCTCATTAACACTTGGAGCTATTTTAGGAATTGTTGCAATAATCCTTCGACATGAGCTTGTTTTTGCAATTATGGCTGGAGTTTTTGTAATAGAAACTTTAAGTGTCGCCATTCAAGTTATCTCATACAAAACACGAGGAAAAAGAGTATTTTTAATGGCTCCCATTCATCATCATTATGAATTAAAAGGGTGGCCAGAACCAAAAATTATTGTGCGTTTTTGGATTGTAACTTTGGTTTTAATTCTTATTGCTTTAGCAACTTTAAAATTGAGATAAGTTTGAAAAATGAAATCCTTAATTTATGGTTATGGAATCACGGGAAAGTCTTTTGAAAGGTATCTTCTTAAAAGAAACATAGATTATGATATTTATGATGAGAATATCTTGAAGTATTCTTCATACAAAGATTTTTCAAAATATAATAAAATATATTGCAGTCCAGGCATTTCAAGAGATAAATTTAAATTACTAAAAAAAACATATGATGTTTTAACAGACTTAGATATTTTTTTTCATGAGGATAATTCTATAAAAATAGGAATAACCGGAACTAATAGGAAAAGTACTACTTGTTTTCACTTATCACAACTAATTGCTCAGAACGAATCAGTAAATCTTATTGGCAATATTGGAAAGCCCATGTTGGACGAAATCAATAACGGGAAGAAATATTCAATAATAGAACTATCAAGCTATCAGCTTGATAAGATGTCTAATAATTATTTAGATTATGGAGTTTTGTTAAATATAGCCCCTGACCATCTTGATTATCATAAAAGCTTTGAAGAGTATCAATACGCTAAAGAAAAAATATTAAATGCAAAAAAATTTTCTTTTGAGAGTGATCCGTATAATCTCTTCAAATGGATTACAGGAAAAAAATCAAAAAAAATAGAACTCAAGAATTTGCCTTATAGATTTGAATTTATAAGTGAAAACATTGTGAATGATTCAAAATCAACAAACTCTGACTCTCTGTTGTATGCAATTAAAGAAGCGAATTCTTTTTTCCAGGAAGATAATTATTCTTTAATTGTTTGTGGTAATCCCGCAAAAGAACTATTTTCGAAAATTATCATTAAGGGCCCTCAGGAAATAATAGTATTTGGACATCATCGAGAAGATATTCAAAAATGCCTGATTCATAAAAAAATTTTAGAGTTCGTTGATTTAAAAGAATCCTTAATATATTTAAAAGACAAACAAAATATAGTATTTTCTCCAGGATACCCAAGTGGCAAAGATTATATTAACTTTGAAGAGAGAGGCGCTCACTTTAACTTTCTAGTAAAAGAGGTTTTTAGTGACTGATAAGAATAGTCTCCTGATACTTATTCCTTTTATAAGTCTAATTTCACTAGGTATAGTTATGGTAACCTCATCAAGTATATATGTAGCTGATGATTTGACTGGAAACCCATTTTATTTTGCTTCTCGTCAAATGTTATTTATATCTATAGGGCTTATATCAATGTCTATATTTTTACTAATCCCGTCAGATATTTTATACAAACTAGACTGGGTTTTTATGTTGGTAAGTATTGCTTTATTAATCGCACTATTTATTCCCGACATTGGTACTAGTGTTAATGGAAGCATTAGGTGGATAAAGGCGGGACCAATTAATATTCAACCTTCAGAAATATGTAAGTTTAGTTTGATACTATATATTTCAGGATATTCAGTAAGAAGAATGTCTGAAATAGACTCATTAAGAAGCTTTTTAAAACCTTTATTTTTACTTTTTATAATTTCTGTTTTAATAATGAGTCAACCTGATTTGGGATCCACTGCAATTATTTGTTTATTAGTTGTTTCAATTTTATTTTATGCTGGAATATCTTTCTTTCAATTTAGTTTGTTATCAATTTTAATTGCCTTGTTGGGGTATATGGCAATATCAACTTCACCTATGAGACTAGCAAGAATATTAGCCTTTACTGATCCTTTTGCAGAAGATGTGGTAAGAAATGCAGGATGGCAACTATCCAACTCTTTAATTAGTATTGGACAAGGAGGCTGGTTCGGGCTGGGTATAGGTAATAGTTTTCAAAAAAATTTCTTTCTTCCAGAAGCTCATACTGACTTTATTTTTGCTATTCTTGTTGAAGAGATTGGAATTATTGGAGGATTATTTTTAATAGTGCTATTCGTAATACTTTTTATTGGTATTTTAAAGGTTGCATTAGATTCTTTTGGCAAAGAAAGATTATTTCAGGGCTATACTTCATTTGGAATATTAATTCTTGTAGCTATCCAATCTTTATTTAATATAGCTGTTAATATTGGCTTGTTACCAACAAAGGGATTAACACTTCCATTTATAAGTTATGGAGGCACCAGTATCATCATAATGATGTCTTTAGTTGCCATAGTGCTTAGAATAAATAAAGAAAACAAATTAATATAACAATATGAAGATTTTAGTTTCAGCAGCAAAAACTGGCGGGCATATATTTCCAGCTATTGCCGTAGGAAATGAAATCACTAGACTTGGGCATGAAGTTGTTTTTATGGGGACAGGAGAACCCATTGAAGTAGATGCTCTAAAGACATCAAAATTCAAACACTTTGTATTAGTAATGGAGGGCTTCAGAGGAAAAAATTTTTTTAGCAAAATAAAATCTTTAATGTTAATTCCAAAAAGTATTTTTTCTACAATTAGAACCGTTAGAAAAGAAAGAATAGACGCTATGGTTGGGTTTGGTGGTTTTATAACAGTTCCAATTGGATTAGCATTTTTTTTACTTCGAAAACCAATTTTCATACACGAACAGAATTCAATTCTAGGATCAGCTAATAAACTTCTCTCTAAAGTAGCAACGATTAACTTTACGGCATTCCCTCTAAATATAAGTATTAAAAATAATATAATTTGTGGAAACCCTATAAGAGAAAGTTTTAAGTCTTTTTCAGAAGAGATAGAGAATGATGGGTGTATAAAAATCTATATTACTGGAGGAAGTCAGGGGGCAGAGTATATAAATACAGAGCTTCCAAAATCTTTAAAAAAATTCAAACATCAAGTTCTTATTAAACATCAATGCGGTAAAGATAAAAAAGATTTAGTTAATGATTTATATAAAAAATTTAAAATTAATGCAGAGGTCATGGAGTTCTACAACAGTCCAGAATCACAAATAAAATGGTCTGATTTTGTTATATCAAGGTCAGGAGCTTTAACTATCTCAGAGGTTACATCGATGTCAAGAGGGCTTTTAATGATACCCCTGCCGTCATCAATAGATAATCATCAATTTTATAACGCCAAGCATATTGAAAAAATCAATATGGGTTTTATTCATGAGCAAAAAGATGGTTTTGAAGATTTAAGCTCTAAATTAGAGGAAATTTTCAATCAAAAAACATACAATAAATGGAAAAATAGTCAAAACACCGATCATCTTTTATCCGCAGCAAATATTGCTAATCAAGTAATTGAAAAGATTGAAGTAACATGAATTTCTTTAAAAAAATTAAACATATACATTTTGTAGGCATTGGTGGTGCTGGCATGATTGGTATTGCAAGACTGCTTTTACAAAAGGGATATAAAGTTTCTGGGTCTGATATAAATGAATCATATGAACTAAAAAAGATTAAGAAAGAGGGAGCTAAAGTTTTTATAGGGCACAGTAAATTTAATATTAAATCTTCAAATCTTATAGTTGTCTCAAGTGCTATTGATAAAAAAAATCCTGAAATTCTAGAAGGAATAAAAAATGGTATAACTATAATTCCACGAGCAGAAATGCTTGGAAGTATTATGAGAGGCTATGAAAGCATAGCAATTGCAGGCAGTCATGGTAAAACAACTACCACAAGCATGATAGCAAAAATATTCAGTTCAGCAGATTTAAGTCCTACTTATGTTGTTGGAGGCAAGGTTCTTAGCACAGATGAAAATTCGGACCTTGGAAAAGGTAACTATTTGATTGCTGAAGCTGACGAAAGTGATGGCTCTTTCTCGCATTTAAATCCAGATGTAGCAGTTTTAACAAATATAGATGATGATCACTTAGTTCATTATGATAATAATTTTGAGAATCTATTAGATGCTTTTATTAAATTTTCTGAAAATGTTCCTTTTTATGGATATATCATTATCAATGTCGATGATAAAAATATAAAAAAAATTGCAAAGAAAATTTCTAGAAAACAGATAACCTTTGGCAAAACTAAAAAAGCAGATTTCCAAATATTAAATTCATTTTATAAAAATGGCTTCCAGAATTTTGATATTAACGACAATCAAAGAAATAAAAAATATTCTTTCAGAATTCAACAGCCTGGGATACATAATATTTTTAATGCAACAGCATCAATAGCAGTAGCAATTGAAGAAGGATTACCCATCAAAGCCATTAAGAAAGGTGTAAAAGAATTCACTGGTGTTGGAAGGAGATATGAAAAACATGAGATTAATTTTGGTTTAAATAAAAAAATTTTAATAGATGACTATGGACACCATCCAATAGAAATCCTTTCAAATATAAATGCTTGTAGAGAAGAATTTCCCGGGAAAAAGATCTGCATGATTTTTCAACCTCATAGATTTTCAAGAACAGCTCAACTTTTTGATGATTTCATAAAAATTCTGAAAAAAGTAGACTCCTTAATACTCTTAGATATATACCCTGCTAGCGAGAAACCAATTAAAGGAATAGATTCAAGAACAATTGTAGAAAGTATTAAACAACTGGGCCACAGAGATGCTTTGTATATAAAAAATCATTCAGATGTTATTGAAATAATTAATTCCAAGAGCGATAAGTTTGATATTTTGATAACACAGGGTGCTGGAAGTGTTTCTAGTGTTTGTGAATTAATTAAGGAAAAATGGAAGAAATAAAGAATATTGCTGTCATTTATGGAGGATCTTCTTCGGAAAGAGATGTTTCTTTGCAAAGTGGTGAAGGGGTCTTTAATGCCCTTAATCAACTGGGATACCAGGCAGAGTTAATTGATTACAACGATCTTAATAATTTTGAAATACTAAAAAAAAATGATTTAGTATTTATTGCACTTCATGGTTTTGAGGGAGAAGGGGGTAAGTTTCAATCAGAATTAGATAGCTTGGGAATCAGTTATACTGGCTCTGGACAACAAGCATGCAAGAATACTTGGGATAAACATATTTGTAAGACAATTCTGCAACAAAATAATATTAATACACCATCTTGGAAGTTACATGAATCCCTTACCCAGTATATTGATATGCTTCCGTCATCTCTAAATTTAAAGAATGTATTCTTGAAACCTTGTCAAGACGGATCAAGTGTCGATATTTTTAAGATAAAAGATAAAAAAAGCTTTATTGAGGCAATTGAGAGATCTCTAAACCCAAACAGGGCATTCATTACAGAAGAGTGTATTACTGGTAAAGAATTTACTGTCACTATTATTGGAGATGAATGTTTCCCTGCAATTGAAATTATTACGGGTAATGAATTCTATGACTATGAAGCAAAATATATTTCAGATGATACTGGCCTGATTGAAGCAAATCTAACCCCTCACGAATTAAAACGAATTAATCAAATAGCAATAGACGCTTTCACAGCTCTTAACTGCACTGGGTGGGCAAGAGTAGATCTTCTTCAGGACAAGGATGGGGTATTTTATGTCCTTGAAATCAATACTGTCCCTGGAATGACGTCGCATAGCTGCGTCCCAAAGTCAGGAAAATTCCTTGGACTTCAATACAATGATGTAGTTGATAGAATAATTAATGAATCTCTTTAACAAGATATTATTAATTTTTCTTTCACCCTTTTTTGCAATTACATTATTTGCAAAAGACTTTAGCATTGAACTAACTTTTGATAATTTTTTCTTAGAATCACAAAAAATATTTGTCCAAGATTTAAATCAAATAAGCTCTAGGAATGATTTAGAAAATCTTATTAAAGCTCAAGATTGGATCGATGAATACAAAATAAATTTTAAACCTTTTACAAAGTCTGCAAAATTAACTATTTCAAGCAGAAAGCCATATTTTATTTTAAATAATAATTATTTTATTGATCAGAATCTTAAAAAATTTAGATTTGATGAAACTCAATTGGATTTAATACTAGTCGAGGGACCTATTAATGACCTCAGGTTGCCAATGAACATAATTAATTTTTTTGAAATTAAGGCATTTAACCAGTTAATTATAAAAAGAATTATTTATACCTATGTTGCTGGATGGGAAGTTCATACGAATTCTTTTAAAATAAAAATTGGGAAGAATATTACTGATCAAAAATTAAAATCATTAGAAGATACATTGAATTACTTATACGAAAATAGAAAGATTCCTAGTATGATAGATTTAAGAAATAAAGACGGAGTCGCATTGAGTTATGGCAAATAATGTAAAAAATTCTAATATAGTTGTTGGCTTAGATATAGGAACCTCTAAAGTAGTTTGTATTGTTGGCAAATACAATGAACATGAAAAATTAGAAATCATTGCCTTAGGGGCTTATCCTTCAAGCGGTCTAAAGAAAGGTGTTGTGGTAAACATAGATGCAACCACAGATGCTATTAAAAAAGCTGTAGAACAGGCTCAGTCAATGATAGAAGAAAAAATAAAGTCTGTTTATGTCGGGATAGCTGGAAGTCATATCAAAAGTTTAAATTCTCAAGGCGCGGTTGGAATAAAAGATAAAGAAGTAACACCATATGATATTGATAGGGTAATTGATTCTGCTCAAGCAGTCTCAATTCCTTCAGATCAAAACGTCTTGCATGTTTTGCCTCAAGAGTATGTTATTGATAATCAAGAAGTAAGCCTTGATCCTCTAGGAATGGCCGGGGTTAGACTCGAAGCTAAAGTTCATTTAGTAACATGTGCAAACAGTGCCGTAAAAAATATTGAAAAATGTATTAAGAATTGTGGTTTGTCTGTAGATGGATTTGTTTTAGAGCAATTAGCTAGCTCACATTCTATATTATCAGAAGATGAGAAAGAGTTAGGAGTTTGTTTGGTTGATATTGGAGGTGGAACTACGGATATTGCAATATTTAATTCAGGCTCAATTGTGTTTACCGGAGTTATACCAATAGCAGGCGACCAGGTAACAAGTGATATTGCTCAGGCCTTAAGAACACCAACGCCTCAAGCTGAAGAAATTAAACAAAAACACGGATGTTCAGTCACCGAATTTACAAAAGATGACGAAAGTATCGAAGTCCCAGGAGTTGGAGGGAGGCCCACAAGAGAATTATCTAGAAGCTCTTTAGCTGATATTATTCAACCAAGATATACAGAGTTATTTGAATTAGTAAAAGCTGAGATTACTAGAAATGGTTTTGAAGAAAAAATTTCTGCTGGAATAGTATTCACTGGCGGAACTTCCAAAATGGAAGGTGTTGTAGAATTGGCTGAATCTATTTTTCAAACATCAGTCAGGCTAGGAATACCAAATAAGTTCTCTGGAATGGAAAGTATTCTTCAAAATCCAATATATGCTACATCTATCGGCTTGGTCGATCATGGATTCAAACAAATGAATGATGATTTAATAGCAGAACAGAGCCAAAGCTGGATTTCCAAACTCCTTAAGATAGTTAAAAGCGAGTATTGATTCTATATATCAATTCATTTAGAATGCCTCTTCCTTGGTTTATACCAATTAAGGTGTAAATCTTTAACCATAAGGTAGATAATGAAAAAATACGAAGCAGTAATAATTCTAAACCCCAATCTTTCTTCTAAGGTTGATGAATTCAAAAAAGATTTTGAAAAATTATTAGCAGATAATTCTTTTAAGATTGTTAAAACAGAAGATGTTGGAAGAAGGCAGTTAGCTTATTCAATAGCCAATCATAATAAAGGACATTATCTATTATTTAATCTTGAAGGAGATCCTTCTAAACTTTTAGAAATCGAAACAAAAATTAAATATAACGAGTCAATTATTAGGCACTTATTCCTTGTTGTAAAAGAGCATAGTGGCGAAGATTCAGGTTTATTCATCGAAGCTAAAAACAAAAAGCCTGAACCGGTTGAGGTTGAAGAAAAAAAAGTAGTTGAAGAAGTGGAAACTAAGCCTGCTGAAGAAAACTCTGAGAAAAAAGAAGCTGAAGAAAGCTCAAAAGAAGGAGATGACAATGAGTAAATACGATTTACCTAAAAAGTTTGATCACAAAGATATCGATATCTTAAAGCCATTCATAACTGAAACAGGAAAAATAATTCCTGCTAGAGTGACTGGTGTTTCAGCGTCTAATCAAAGAAAAATTACTAAATCAATTAAAATTGCTAGATTTTTAGCTCTTTTACCATATACGGATATGCATCAATAAAAACTATGAAAATTATACTTTTAGATAAAATACAAAGACTTGGCGAAATTGGTGATGTTGTTGAAGTTAACTCTGGTTATGCAAGAAATTTTTTAATTCCTCAAAAAAAGGCTGCATTTGCCAGTGATAAAAATATTGCAGAAGTTGAAGCTAGAAAGGATGAGCTTGCTGCTGCGTCAGCTGACCTGTTAACACAAGCACAAGCTAGGGCCGAAAGAATAAAAGGATCTTCTTGTGAAATAGCTGTTCCTGTAACTGAAGAAGGAGCATTATATGGCTCAGTAGGTACAAGAGAAATTTCAGATGCATTTTCTGCTGCTGGAATTGATATAGATAAAAGTGAAGTTCAGCTCCCAGAAGGTCCAATTAAAGAAATTGGCGAACATTCTATTGCTATTGCAGTACATCCTGAAGTTTCTGTGGAAGTAATTGTAAAAGTATTAGCAGAGTAGTTGTATATTTTAAAATATGATGTAAAAATCATATTCCGATGTCTGACTTGTCTATAAATCAAAACGAACAAGCTCGAGAAGCTGAAAGAGCTGTGCTTGGTGGCCTGATGCTTGAAACTCATCGTTTTGATACCGTCATACAGGTAATTAAAGAAAATGATTTTGATGGAAGAGATCATCAGATTATTTTTCAGTCAATGTCTGAGCTGATTGAAGAAAATAAACCTTTAGATCCGTTAACAGTTTCAGAAAAATTAGATAATAAAAATTCTTTAAATAAGGTTGGTGGTAAAGACTATTTAATTGAATTAGCAACCTCAACCCCATCAGCTGCAAATTTAGAAGCGTATGCAGAGATTATTAGACAAAGGTCTATAGCAAGAAAATTAATGAAGGCAAATTCAGAAATTTCTGAATTAATACAAAATCCCCAAGGGCAAAATGGAGCTGCATTACTTGATAAAGCTGAAAGTATGATTTTTGCCTTAAATGATGAGACCAGCCAAAATGATCAAAGTCTTCAATCTATGAAAGATTTAATTCCATCTACAATGGATAAGCTCTATGAATTATCTAATAAGGGAAGTGGTTTGATTGGATCTTCAACTGGCTTTAAAGATCTTGATACAAAACTTCAGGGTATCCAAGATGGTGATTTAGTTGTTGTTGCTGGAAGACCAAGCATGGGTAAAACATCATTAGCTATGAATATTGCAGAAAACGTTTTATTAGGTAAAGACAATAAGGGCGCTGTTCTTATATTTAGTTTAGAAATGCCTGGAGAAGCTTTAACTACAAGAATGCTCTCCGGTATGAGCAAACTTAATCAACAAAATGTTAGATCTGGAATGTTAAAAGATAATGAACTTAAACTTCTATTACAAGAGGGCGAAAGATTAAAGAATCTTCCTTTATGGATCGATGATAGTTCTTTACTGTCTCCAATGGAACTAAGAGCAAAGGCAAGAAGATTAGCTAGACAAGAAGAAAATGGCTTATCACTGATAGTTGTTGACTATCTTCAGCTTATGCAGCTTCCAACGTCAACCGAAAATAGAGTTAATCAAATTTCAGAGATATCAAGATCCCTAAAATCTCTTGCAAAAGAATTAAATGTTCCGGTGATAGCTTTATCTCAGCTTAATAGAGCAGTAGAACAAAGACCCAACAAAAGACCTATCATGGCTGATTTGAGAGATTCTGGTGCTATCGAGCAGGATGCTGATGTAATCCTTTTTATATACAGGGATGAGGTTTATAACGAAGATTCTGACCAGGGCAATAAGGCTGAAATAATTATTGGAAAACAAAGAAACGGACCAATTGGAACAGTTAATCTCACTTTCTTAAAAGAATATACTCGATTTGAAAACTTTTCTAGTGATGGTTATTATGAATCCTTCGAATGACATCTCTGAGCAGCATTCTTGAAATAGATCCATTAATTTTAAGAAATAATATTCAAAAGCTTAAAAATAAAATTAAGCCTTCTTCAAATTTTCTTGCAGTCATCAAATCAGATGCTTATGGCCATATTTTATCAAAGGTCGTTCATGATATTGATGATTTGGTAGATGGGTATGGCGTCGTTAGAATCGATGAGGCAACAGAAATAAGAAAAATATCAAAAAAAAAGATTCTTTTAATGCAGGGTGTTTATTCTAATGATGATTTTAAGATTGCAAAAAAAAATAACCTTGATTTAGTTGTCCATAATCAGCATCAATTTAATATTATAAAAACCAGCAATGATTATAAGAATTTATGGTTCAAAATTAATACAGGAATGAATAGACTTGGCTTTGAGGTGGATGATTTTCTAAACATTTATGAAAACCATCTAAAGGATGTCAGATTCACTCTTATGACTCACCTAGCAGCATCTAATGTAAAAGAAGATCCTTTAAATGAAAAACAATTCCTTAGATTTGAAGAATTATCAAAAAAATTAAATCCATGTGTTCAAAAAAGCATTGCAAATACTGGTTGTGTTTTGAATTTTCCTGAAAAATCTTTTGATTGGGTTAGAGTTGGTATAGGAATCTTTGGTGGCTACATTGGTAATAATGAGCTTCAAACAGCAATCACCTTAAAATCTCAAATTATTAATGTAAAAGAAATTGCCAAAGGTGAGAGGGTTGGATACGACGGCAGGGCAGTTGCTGAAAATGACATGAAGATAGCTACTGTTTATTTAGGATACGCAGATGGACTACCACAGCATGTTAAAGACGGAACTATTGTTATGGTTAACAATCAAGAAGCTAAAGTTTTTGGAAAAGTAAGCATGGACGTTACCACAATTGATGTAACAAATATTAAAGACTGTTCAATTGGAGATTGGTGTGAATATTTTTCTCCAAATCACTCAATTAATAATCTGGCTTCAAACAATGGATCAATTTCTTATGATTTAATGATAAGAATTAAATCAAGAGTTAAAAGAATTTATAAAAATATTAATTAATTTTTATTCATAATAGGTAATTGTTATTTAACTATTTAAGTTATTCTGTTATTCTGTTATCCCATCATGATTCAATTAAATGATGGCAAATACTAAGTACATTTTTATAACTGGAGGAGTGGTTTCATCGCTCGGAAAAGGTATAGCTGCCGCCTCAATTGGTGCATTATTTGAATCAAGAGGTTTATCAGTTTCGCTAATAAAAGTAGATCCTTATATTAATGTTGATCCTGGAACAATGAGTCCTTTCCAGCATGGTGAGGTATTTGTTACTAATGACGGCACTGAAACAGATCTTGATTTAGGTCATTATGAAAGATTCGTAAGATTTGAAGCATCTAAAAAGAATAATTTTACAGCAGGTAAAGTTTATGAGACTGTCATTAGAAATGAAAGAAAAGGCAAGTATCTGGGTGGAACAGTTCAAGTTATTCCTCATATTACAAATGAGATAAAAAAAAGAATTAAAGAAGGCGGTCAGGGAAAAGATATAGCAATTGTTGAGATTGGAGGAACTGTTGGTGATATCGAAAGTCAACCATTCCTAGAAGCAATTAGACAAATGGCTCTTGAACTCCCTTCAACTTCATGGGCTTTTGTTCACCTTACATTAGTTCCATTTATAAAAGCCTCTGGTGAATTAAAAACAAAACCAACCCAACACTCAGTTAAAGAGCTAAGATCTCTAGGCATAAGTCCAGACTGCCTTATATGTAGATCTGAACAAGAACTTCCTAAAGATGAAAAAAGGAAAATTGCTCTATTTTGTTCAGTTGCACAAGATAATGTTATCTCAATGCATGATGTTCAAACCGTATATTCAATACCTTTATTATTGAATAAACAAAAGGTTGATCAAATCATACTTAAAAAACTTAATATTAAGTCAGAAAATCCCAAGCTTTCAGATTGGAAAAGGGTTGTTAATGCCAGTCTTAAGCCCGAAAAAGAGGTAAATATAGCTTTTGTTGGTAAATATACAGAGCTTCAAGACTCATATAAATCAATTAATGAAGCTTTAGAGCATGCTGGTATTAAACATAAAACAAAAGTGAATATTAATTTTGTTTTAGCTGAAACTATAACCACTAAAAATGTAAAAAAAGTTTTATCTAAGACTGATGCTATATTGATTCCAGGGGGTTTTGGAGATAGAGGTATTGAGGGCATGATTTTAGCTTGCAAATACGCAAGAGAAAATCAAATCCCATACCTTGGAATATGCTTAGGTATGCAAGTTGCATTAATCGAGTTTGCTAGAAATGTCCTTAAATTGAAAGATGCAAATAGCACAGAGTTTGATCAAAAAACAAACCATCCTGTCATAGCACTAATAACTGAATGGAGTGATATTTCAGGCAAGAAAGAGCAGAGAAGTAAAAATTCTGACATGGGCGGAACTATGCGTTTAGGTGGGCAAGTATGTAAGCTTAAAAAATCTTCAAAGGCATATAAAATGTATAAGAAGGATGAGATTGTAGAAAGACACCGTCATAGGTATGAAGTAAACCCATCATATGTTGATCAGTTAATAAATTCAGGTCTTAGTCTAGTTGGAACGTCAGTTGATGGAAAGTTAGTTGAAATGATTGAAATCTCAGATCATAAATGGTTTCTTGCATGTCAGTTTCATCCAGAATTTACTTCAAATCCTAGAGATGGACATCCTATTTTCAATAGCTACATTAAGAGTACAATAGATAAATAATGAACGATATCCAATTAAGAAAATTTACTATTGGTAATTCACAACCCTTAACACTTATGGGTGGGATGAATGTTCTTGAATCAAGAGATTTAGCATTTAGAGTTGCAGAAGAATTTAAATCAGCATCTGACAAGCTGGAAATAAATTATATTTTCAAAGGTTCTTTTGATAAGGCTAATAGAAGTTCTGTATCTTCTTTTAGAGGCCCTGGTATGGAAGAGGGCTTAAAAATACTTCAAGAAATTTCAGATCAATTCGATATTCCTGTAATCACAGACATTCATGAGCCAGAGCAAGCTCAGCCTGTTAGTGAAGTATGCGAAGTTGTTCAAATACCAGCTTTTTTAGCAAGACAGACTGATTTAGTAGTTGCAGCTGCTAAGACAGATTCTATTTTGCAGTTTAAGAAGCCACAATTTTTATCAGCACCTGAAATGAAGAATATCATTGAGAAATGCAAATCGGCTGGAAATCAAAAAATTACATTATGCGAAAGAGGTAATTCTTTTGGCTACAATAATTTAATTGTAGATACATTAAATTTTCAAATTCTTAAAAATTTAAACAAACCAACTATTTTTGATGTAACACATTCACTTCAATTACCTGGAGGTCTTGGAAATGCAGCCGGTGGAAGAAGAGAATACCTTCTTAGCTTAGCAAAAGCTGGAATTTCTCAAGGTATTGCTGGTTTATTCTTAGAAGCTCATCCAGATCCAGATAATGCAAAATGTGATGGCCCATGCGCATTAAGATTGGAAATGTTAGAACCTTTCTTGAAACAAATAAAAGATCTTGATAATTTTATAAAAGCTCAAGAAACCCTAGATATCAAGTAAAGCATGTCAAAAATTGCAGATATTAGAGCTATACAAGTTTTTGATTCAAGAGGTGTTCCAACTGTATCTTGTTCTATTACTTTGGATAATAATATTACAGCTCAATCTATTGTTCCAAGCGGCGCATCTACTGGAACTAAAGAGGCATTGGAACTAAGGGATGGAAATAAAGACTATTTAGGAAAAGGTGTTCAAAACGCTGTAAATAATATTAATACCATCTTAAAGCCTGCATTAATTGGTTTAGATCCCTGTGAACAAAGAGAGCTTGATAACATTATTATTAAAATTGATGGGACTTGTGATAAGTCTAACATTGGTGCAAATGCGATATTAGCTGTTTCATTAGCTGTATCTCATGTTGCAGCAAAAGATAAGGGTATCGAACTTCATAGACACTTTGCCGACATCTATCAAAATATTACTGGATCAAAGGTAGAAAGCAATCTCCCAATGCCTATGTTAAATATTTTGAATGGTGGAGAACATGCCGATAATAATATTGATATTCAAGAATTTATGATTATGCCTAAGGGAGCACAAAGCTTTAAAGAAGCTATGAGATGGTCATCAGAGATATATTGGAACTTAAAATCAATCTTAAAAAATAAAAACTTATCAACTGCTGTTGGAGATGAGGGTGGTTTTGCTCCAAATCTCCAATCAAATGAAGAGGCAATAAAATTGATATTAGAGGCTGTTCAAAATTCAGGCCTTATTCCAGGAAAAGATATTTTTATTGCTTTAGATTGTGCTGCAAGTGAGTTCTTTGATGGAGAGAATTACAATCTAGTTGGAGAAGGAAGGTCTTTAAATCCAGAATCTTTTGCAAATTATTTAGAAGAACTTGTGGATAGGTATCCAATTTTATCCATTGAGGACGGAATGGATGAAAATGATTATGAAGGTTGGAGGATTCTTACTAAAAAGATTGGTGCAAAATGCCAATTAGTTGGAGATGATTTATTTGTAACTAATAAAACCATCTTCCAAGAAGGTATCAATAACAATTTGGCAAATTCAATTTTAATTAAATTTAATCAAATAGGCTCCATTACCGAAACAATAGAGACTATAAACATAGCTAATACCAATAATTATAAATCTATCATTTCTCATAGATCTGGAGAAACAGAAGATACAACAATTGCCGATCTTGCTGTTGGGCTTGGTACTGGTCAAATTAAGACAGGCGCACCATGTCGATCAGATCGAGTGGCAAAATATAATAGACTGCTATGGATTGAAGAGGAGTCTCCTGAGTTAAGTCTTTCTCAATGAACAGACTGTGCTTGTTCTTAACAATATCACTCATAATCCTTATAGCTTTGTTACTAAACAGTATTTTTTTTGGTAACAATTCATATCAAAAGAAATCAGATCTTATTGTTGAAAATGATATTCAGATTCAAAAGAATGACGAGCTAAAAAATAAAAATGATATCTTGGAATTTGAAATCAAAAATGCACAGCAATCCAATGAACATGTTGAAAATTTTGCTCGAGAAAAATTAAATCTAGTTTATCCTGAAGAAGAGTTGATATCATTTAAAGATAAAGAAAGTAATAAAGATGAAAAATAATTTATTAGTTGTAATTGCTGCAGCTGGTGTTGGTAAAAGGTTTAATAAAGAGCTTCCAAAGCAATATTCAAAATTAGATGGAAAATCGGTTATTGAAAAATCTGTACAGCCATTTCTTGACTCTCATCTAGTATCCAAGGTAGTTGTGACTGTTTCTAAATCAGACAACTATATAAAAGATCAAGATTTTTATAACAATGAGAAAATTGTAATAGTAGAAGGGGGAGATTCTAGAGCTCAATCAATATTAAATGCTTTAAATCAAGCTCTAGATGAAGATTATACCTATGTTATTACGCATGATGCAGCAAGACCTAATGTATTCGAAGAAGATATTGAAAGTCTTTATAAAGAAATAACTATATCTAAGACAGATTGTTCTATTTTTTATATACCCGTTATTGATTCTATTAAGCATGAAGATGGGTTTCATCATTCAACGCTAGATAAATCAAAGTACTATTTAGTTCAAACGCCTCAGATATCTAATTTTAAAAAATTATATTCCTCGCTGATATCACTATTAGATGAAGGTATCAATGTTCCAGATGAATCTTTTGCATTAGAAAAAAAAGGTTATAGTGTTTCAAGACTTAAAGGTCGATCTTCAAATATAAAAATTACTCATATGGAAGATCTATGTCTTTTCGAGAAATTTTCTACAAGAACTGGAACAGGTTTTGATTTACACACATATAAAGAGGGAGAAGGTTTTTTAATAGGTGGTTATTTTCTTGAATGTGAATTTGAAATTGAGGCTCACTCAGATGGAGATGTTCTTCTTCATTCAATTGCTGATTCCATATTAGGAGCATCAGCCTTGGGAGATATTGGAATATTTTTTTCAGACAAAGATGACGCCAATAAAGGCCTTGATAGCGTAAACATAATAAATTTTTGCCTTAAAAAAATTAAAGAACTTAATCTGGAGATCTATAATATTGATGCAACAATAATATGTGAATCTCCAAAAATTAGTCCTCATAGAGAAGGTATAATTGAGAGTCTTTCAAATATTTTAAAAATTCCAAAATCTAAAATTGGTCTAAAAGCAACAACATCTGAAAAGATTGGTATCATAGGTCAAAATAAAGCTATAGCAGTTCAATCATTAGTAAATCTTAAGTAAAACTCATGAAAATCTTATTAACAAATGATGATGGTTATAAAGCGCCTAATATTCAAAGCCTTTTTAAAAAACTTTCAGAAGAACATGATGTATGGATCATTGCTCCTGAAAATAATTGTAGTGGAATGAGTGCGGCTATATCTTTCTTGAAAGAAACAGAAATAAGACAAGTTGAAGATAGAGTTTTTGCTGTTGATGGCACTCCTGCTGATTGTACTTATTTTGGTTTATTGGGAATCGTTGATTTTGAATTTGATATGGTGGTTTCAGGAATAAACCATGGAGCTAATATTGGTACAGATGTTATATATTCTGGAACAGTTGGCGCTGCAGTTGGCGGAAGAAAATTAAAGTATCCACCGTTAGCATTATCTGTTGCATCTTATGAAACTATAAATATGGATTTTATAGTTAATAAAACTATTGAGATCATAAATCTTGTAGCCAGTCTCCCTAAAGAGTATGTTGGTAAAGTTATTAATGTAAACTTTCCAGATTTGCCTGAAAAAGAGTATAAAGGTATGAAAGTTACAGCATTGGCTCAACGAGGAATTCCTTCTAAGCCAATTGAAATCAGCTCTACTGATAATATAAAAAAGTACAGATATAATCTTTCAGGAAAACCTATACAAGAGGATCATTTAACAGATGCTCTTGCTATTCAAGATGGATATATTTCTATGACTGTTTTGGATTATGGTTTAGATCAAACCCCATTAAGAGAAGGTTTAAAAAATTATATTAATGAATAATTCAGGCTTTACTTTCAGAAGGGTAAGAGAAGAGATGATAGAAACTCTTCTAGAGATGGGTATTAAAGATTTTAGAGTTCTTGATGCTATGTCTCAAATACCAAGGCATATTTTTTTAGATAATGCTTTGCAATCAAGAGCTTATGAAAATAGATCATTAACAATAGGCTATAAGCAAACGATTTCCCAGCCATATATTGTTGCTAGAATGACCGAACTACTCATCTCACATACTAAATCAAGAGGAAAAATTTTTGATAAAGTTCTTGAACTGGGTTCTGGCTGCGGTTATCAATCCGCAGTTCTTTCTTATTTTTGCGAACAAGTACATGCAATAGAAAGAATTAAACCCTTAGTTGTTAAATCAAGAGAGAATCTTAGCGAGTTAAAGATTAACAATGTTTTATTCAAACACGGCGATGGCTATATCGATTGGGATCAAGATATTAAATATGATGGAGTATTGTGCGCAGCTGCACCAAGACAGTATCCTCATGACTTAATGGATTGTTTGAAAGTTAATTCCAAAATAGTTATACCTGTTGGAAACTCAAAATTTCAGCAACTTCATGTTATAACTAAATTAGAAAATGATGAGGTTGAAGAGAAAACATACGATGAAGTTGCTTTTGTGCCTATGCTTCCAGGAACCTCAAGTGATGGCAATGATTCATGAGTGAAAGATTAAGGTTTGTAGTTTCAGGGTTCTTTGTTGGTCTTGCAGAGCTATTACCAGGAATATCAGGTTCCACAGTAGCTGTTGCATTTAATGTTTATGAAAAATTTATTACATTTTTATCTAATTTAAAGTTATCAAACCTAACTATTAATTTTAAAAGACTAAACGAAGTATTTTTTCTTGATTTAATTATCCCATTTTTTATAGCCATGGGTTTAAGTGTGCTCCTTGCATCCAGACTCATTCTCTATTTATATTCTGAATACACCGAATATTTTTCTCTCTTTCTTTCTGTTTTAATGTGTTTGATTTCCTTGTTAATAATCTTAAGACTAAAAAAAGAATTTAATACCATTGTGGTATGGAATTATTATTTTTTAGCTGGAATTATATTTGGAATACTTTTGA
>Ga0206129_10000120_pt1 | contig 129743 bp, 113 predicted proteins | sample Helgoland_Spring_8_FD_148616 | JGI IMG/M metagenome (GOLD analysis project Ga0206129, IMG submission 148616) | Pelagic subsurface seawater microbial communities from Kabeltonne, Helgoland, North Sea - Helgoland_Spring_Bloom_20160502_2 | ecosystem: Environmental > Aquatic > Marine > Epipelagic... | reverse complement strand
CCCCGGCCCAATAGCCATAGAATACGGCACCCGCCCATCCCGGGCCTGACCCGGGGGCGGCAGGGACAGCGCTTGCTGCTTACAAATCGAGGCGGGCGCGGGCAAGTTGGGGAACCAGCAGACGCTCGGCAATGAACTTCAGGCGCGTGTCCCCGCTGTCGCGGGCCCGCTCGCGGCAGGCGAGCAGCAATTGGCCGGCCTGGGTTTGATCCCAGAACCAGTCCAGCACGTCCACATGCCTGCCGCCATGGCCCGGCTGGGCGGTGGCGGCTTCCTGGTAGAAGGCCTGTAGGTCGTCGGTCAGGCGTTTGAACGCCTCGGCTTCGGTCACGCCTTCGAGGGGTGGCCTCGTGGCTTCATCGGCGGCGAAGGCCGCGACATAGTCCGCGACCGCGTCGATGGAGAGGCCGGACTGGCCGACCGTGGTGCGGCCGCGGCGTTCCTCGGCAAGCGCCTGCCAGGGTTTGAGGCTGGCGATCTCGCGCTTCAAGGCGGCTGCGGGCGTTTCCGCGCCGGCGGGGGCCGGGAAACTGACCGGGCAGACCCAGCCGTCGCCCGCATCGCCGGCGGCGCGGGCCGGGGCGTCTTCGGCATGGTCCAGCAGGATCGGACCGTCGGTGTGCTCCAACAGGGCCAAGGCAGCTTTGAGAACGCGGACCTGAAAGGTCGGGTCGTTGGGGACGCCAAGCGGGCGGCCCAACTCATACGGCACCCACAGGGCACGGGGCGGGCGCATTTTCTCCGTATGCAAGCGGATCAGGCTGATGGAGACGGTGGGCAGGCCGGCGGCTTCCAGGTAGTGACCGATCGCGCTCACGGCGCGGGTGCAGTTCGGTCAAACCGGGATCAAAACGACGGCATCCACATCATCGGCCTTGAGTGGGCCGATCAGGCTTTCCACAGCGGCCTTCATCTCCGTCGGGTCGGTCGCGCCCATAAACGAGTAGTGATAATCCGCGACCGAGCCGATTTCCCCCGCCGCTGCCAGCTCGCGCAGGCGGTCGATGGGAAAGGCGATGTTGATGTCTTCCTGAAAGCCGGTGCGGTCATAGTTGACCGAGATATGGCTCATGGTCAGGTCGCCGGCGGGCAGGTTTGCCGGGATGACGCGGTAGTCGGCATCGCCGGGATTGAAGCCGCCTTCGCTCTTCCGGCCAAGGCCGGCGGTGGAGACGATGGCAACCCGGCGCCGGGCAAGCGGCGGGCCGGCGACGCAGGGCGTTTCGCCCATCTCGGCGCACGGCAGGTTGATCAGGTGCTCCGCGAATGCGGGCGGCAGGTCTTCGATACGGGCCATGAGGGCCGGTCCTCCTTTCGCAAGGGGTGGGGACCGAAGCAGGCTAAGGCAAGCCGCGGGCAGAGGCCAGCGCTGCACATTGCGCCTGGATCACAACACCCGTGCGCCCTCTCGCCAGACCGTGCGCACGATCGGTCCGGCTTCGCTCGGGTGGACGCGGACGAGGTCGGCGCGCTTGCCGGGGGCGATCTCGCCCCGGTCCGTCAGACCGACCGCGGCGGCAGGCCCCTTGCTGAGGGTGGCGATGGCGCGCGGCAGGTCGATGCCGTCGATCAACTCCGCCATCAGAAAGGCGGCGGGCAGCAGGCTGGTTGGCACGTAATCGCTGGAGACAATGTCGATCAGGCCGCGGGCTGCCAGATCGCGGGCGGAGACGTTGCCGGAATGGGAGCCGCCCCGGATCAGGTTCGGTGCGCCCATCATCACGCTCATGCCCGCCCGCCGGGACGCCGCGGCGGCCTCGACCGTGGTGGGGAATTCGGCAACGCAGACGCCATCCCGCTCCGCCTCGGCCACATGGGCTTCGGTGGCGTCGTCATGACTGGCGAGCGCGATGCCGCGGGCGTGGCAGGCCTCGACCACATGGTGGCGATGCCGCACGGCATAGCGGCGCTGTTCCTCACGGCGTGTTTCGACAAATTCCGAGAATTGTTCGTCGGTGAAGCTGAACTTAACCTGATAGTAGCTGGCGTATTTCTCCATGGACACGAACTGCCGCTGGCCGGGCGTGTGGTCCATTAGCGAGGCGAGGCGCACGGTGGGCCGGTCGATCAGGGGTTCGAGCAGGTTTGGCAGGCTCGGGTAGCAGACCTCGCAGCGCAGGTGCAGCAAATGGTCGGCCCGCAGCAATCCGGTGGCCTGCATGCTTTCGATGCCGTCGGCCATGGTATCCAGGTTTTCCGTGCGGAAACTGGTCGGCAGCACGTCGCCAAGGGCGATGGCGTCGAAGACGGTGGTGATGCCGGCGGCCGCGATCTGGGCGTCGTGGGCCAGAACCGCCTGCTGCATCGGCCAGATCACCCCCGGCCGTGGCGTAACGTGGCGCTCCAGATTGTCGGTGTGGAGTTCGACGAGGCCGGGCAGAAGATAGTCGCCCTCCAGGTCCAGGCCGGCGGCGGCGAGCGGGCCGGTGCCAATGCTGTCGATCCGGCTGTCGACGAGGCGGATATGGCCGTGTACCACCGCATCGGCCAGCACGAGGCGCGCATTCTTGACGATCTGTTCGGACATGATCTCGAAACCGTTACAGGCAGGGCAGGGATGGGTCATAGCGATTGTGCGGCCGCGCGCCAATGCCGGCGGGCCGGCGGAATGATGCGCACGCAAATCTCCGTCCCGGGCTCGACCCGGGATCCATGCCAGAAACCCGCAGTGCCAAGGCCGGGCGTCAGGCCGGCTTTGCGGTTACGGTATGCCTGGACCGTGGACCTGTTGGGCGGTTATACTTTCGCACACATGCGGTGACACCCACCCGGAGGATCGATCGATGAGCCCCGACGGCACCCCCGCCATTGCCCCCTCGGTCCCGCCCACCGAAGACGAGACGATCCCCACCCTGGATGTCGGCCCGTATCTGCGCGGCCGGGACGGTGCGCTGGAGGCGCTGGCTGGCGAACTGCGCGGGGCGCTGGAGAATGTCGGCTTCTACTACCTGACCGGCCACGACGTGCCGCTGTCGCTCATCAAGGACGTGTTCGCGGCGGCCAAGCGCTTTCACGCCCAGCCGCTGGAGCAGAAGCTGGCCTTGCGCGCGAACGAGCACAACGTTGGTTATATGCCGGTGAACAGCTCCGTCAGCCGCGCCAGCCAGGTGGAACAGGCGCGCAAGCCGAACCTGGTGGAAGCGTTCTTCCTGAAGCGCGACCTGCCGGCGGATCATCCGGACGTGCTGGCGAACAAGCGCTATCGCTGCCAGAACCAATGGCCGGCGGAGGCGGATCTGCCGGGGTTTCGGGCCACTGCGGTGGCGTATATGGCGGCGCTGGAAAACCTCTGCCTGCGCATGCTGCCGGTCTATGCCCGCGCGCTCGACCTGTCGGCGGATTGGTTCAAGGAGCCGTTCGACGACCCGCAATACACGCTGCGCCTGTCGCACTATCCGCCGAGCGAAGCCGGCGAGGACGACCAGTACGGCCTGGCACCGCACACGGACTCCAGCTTCCTCACCATGCTGGCCCAAGCGGACCTGCCGGGGCTGGCGGTGCGCACGGCCAAGGGCGATTGGATCGAGATCCCGGTGATCGAGGGCGCGTTCGTGGTCAACTCCGGCGACATGATGCGGCGGTGGACCAACCACCGGTTCCTGTCGACGCCGCACTGGGCAATCAACCGCAATCCGGGCGCGGACCGCTATGCGATCCCTTTCTTCTTCGATGCGGATATCGACTATCCGATGGCATGCCTGCCGACCTGCACCGGGCCGGATCATCCGCCAAAATACGAACCGATCACCTACATGGACTACATGCTGTGGTTCACGCGCCGGAACTATGATCACGTCCGGGCCAAGGATGGCACGGAGGCTGCCGATCCGGGCGTGCCGAAAACGCAGTCCGATCATTGACGCAGGCCAATCATTGACGCAGGCCGAAGGACTACACGCATGACAGGCGAGAGAGCGGCCGGGCGCATCCGGCTGACCGTCGAAGAGGCGCGCGCGCTGGCCATGGATGCGCTGGGCGCGCTTGCCGCCCGCATCCCCGGCGAGCGCGGTACCCAGACCCGCCAGCGCCGGCGGACCGAAGGCGTCGAGATCGAACGCAAGATTTACGACGCGCTCGGGCGCCTGTCGGAAGGCAATCTCAATCACGGCGGGCGAGGGGGACCAAGTGGTGCGTTGCAGACAAGGAGGGAAAACCTATGATATTGCCGCTCGATACCGATCTGCAGATCGGCATCCAGACCATTCACCGCCAGCCGGACGACCAGGCCGGCCCCTGGCTGCCGCGAATCGATGAGCTGGTGCACTTTGTCGAAGCCGTGGACAAGGCCGGTTTCGATTCGCTTTGGGTCGGCGACCATCTTTCCATGCCGCTGCCCTTCTTCGATCCGCTGCTGCTGCTGGCCCAGGCGGCGGTGGTGAGCCGGCGGCTGGTGTTCGGCACCGGCGTCTATCTTCTGCCGCTGCGCCATCCGGGGCCGGTGGCAAAACAGGCGGCGACACTGGATCATCTGACCGAAGGCCGGTTCATCTTCGGTGTCGGCATCGGCGGCGAGTTCCCCAAGGAATACGAGGTCGCGGGCGTCCCCATTGCCGAGCGCGGGTCCCGCCTGGGGGAGAGCATGCAGGCGATGCGTGCCCTCTGGACCGGCGAGCCCGGGTCGTTCCACGGCAAGCATTATCGCTTTGAGGACGTGCTGATGACGCCGCCGCCAAGGCAGGCCGGCGGGCCGCCGCTTTGGGTCGGCGGGCGCAAGGATGCGGCACTGCGGCGGATGGGGCGGCTGGCCGACGGCTATCTCAGCTATGTGGTGACGCCACAAATGTACGAAGCCGCGCTGGCCAAGATCGCCGCCGCGGCGGATGAAGCCGGGCGGACGATCGCCAAATTCGGCACGGGGCACCTGTTGTTTGCACGCGTGGATGACAGCTACGAGCAGGCATTGGACATGGCCACGGCCAGCCTGTCAAAGCGTTATGCCATGGATTTCCGCAAGGCGGCGGAGCGGTATGCGGCGCTGGGCAACCCGCAACAGGTGGCGGACCGGATGCTTGAATTCCATGCAGCGGGTGTGCGGCACATCTCCGTCGATCTGGTGGGCCCGTACGAGCGGCGCATGCAACAGGTGGAGCGGTTTGCGGCCGAGGTCATGCCGCTGGTGCGCAAGGCGGTGGCTTAGAGCCGATATCGGCAGGGGAGGGGACGCTTGCTGTCGCTGCGGCAGCAAGCGCCCGTTTCCGGCCTCAGCGCTTGCGCCGGGCGAGGAAACCGACACCGGCCAGGGCAGAGCCCAGCAGGGCCAGCGGTGCGGCTTCCGGCGCTTGCGCCGCGGCTTCGATGCCGACGGTCAGGCCATGCCAAAACTCGCCCGTGTGGGAAAAGGTAATCTTGTCGTGGGTGCCGAGGATGCGCACGATACCGTGTACTTCGCCGTTTCCGAAAAAGCCCGTACCAGCCATGTTGAGCTCTGGTATGCCGTTGCCGAAAAAGCCGGCGCCAAAGCTGACAATCTCGATCGGCGTGCCAAAGTCGACCGTGTTGCCATTCCAACTGACGAGCGCCAGCACCGGGTTAACCACTGGCACGGAAAAGGTAATCATCGACGTGCCGCCGGTGCTCAAGGCCAAAATGTCGTTTTCCGACGGCGCATTGTCCACATCGCCACCCGTATAGGGCGCGGGCGTTCCTTCGGTATAGTAGTATGTGCCACCGCCCGGAACGACCAGTGCAAAAGTATAGGCAGGGCCCATGTAATCGACCGTCACCGCGCCCATGCCGTTGGCGATACTGCCGTTGGCCAGGCCCAGGCTCGGGCTGGCGCTGGTCCAATCAGCCCAGGCGATGGTCACGGCCTGCGCCGAAACGGCGGTGAGGGCCATGGCACCGGCGCAAACTCCTGCCAACCAATATTTCATTTTGCACGCTCCTTTTATACGTCAACTGAGATCGTTGGAGTGCAAGATTTGTGCCAAACCTGCGCCTGCCGCAGGATTGGCCGGTTCCCTCGGCCAGGCAAGGCCCCTGGCCGAAAAATCTTTACAGGCGACTGTCAATTTTTCAAACATCGTAAACTTTGCCGACGATTCCACCGCCAACAGCCGAGACCGCCCCCGATGTCCGATCTCCTCGAAACCCGCGACGGCGCCGTCGTCACCCTGACCCTGAACCGGCCCGATGCGCTGAACGCGCTGACCTACGGCATGCTCGATGGCCTGACCGAGGCGGCGCAGCGGCTGGACAGGGATGAGTCGGTCGGCTGCGTCGTGCTCACCGGGGCCGGCCGGGCCTTCTGTTCCGGCGGCGATGTAAAGAGCATGGCAGAGGGCAGCGAGGCGCGGGAAGGCTTTGACGGGCGCGCCCGCAATCTGCGCCGCCGCATGAACCTCTCTGCCATGATCCACGAGGCGGCCAAGCCCTGGATCGCCGCCGTGCGCGGCCCCAGCGCCGGTGCCGGCCTGTCGCTGGCCCTCGCCTGCGACATGCGCATTGCGAGCGAGACGGCGCGCTTTATCACCGCCTTTGCCGGGGTCGGCCTGTCCGGCGATTTCGGCGGCAGCTATTTCCTCTCCGGGCTGATCGGCACCGGCCGGGCGCGAGAGCTGTACTACACTGGCGGCGAATTGCGGGCGGAAGAAGCGCGGCGCCTCGGCGTTGCCAACCGGGTCGTCGCCGACGATGCGCTGGCGGCGGAGGCCGCGGCCTTCGCTGCCCAACTGGCCGCTGGCCCGCGCCTGACCATCGAATACATGAAGAAGAACATGAACGTCGCCGAACGGGGCGATCTCGGCCTTGCCTTGGATGCCGAGGCCATCCACCACGCCCGCACCGGCCAGACCGAAGACCATGCCGAGGCCGCCAGGGCGTTTGCGGAGAAGCGCAAGCCCGTGTTCAAAGGCCGCTGAGCGCGGCTCGGCTATTGGCAAAAGCGGCTCGGGGCGACTATCACTGGGGCCAAGATTGACCTTTGCCCCAAGGACTCGCCCTGCCATGAGCGACGAGACGTTCGAACTGGCCGCCTCCTTCCCCGCGACCCGCTATGCCGAATGGCTGGAGGCCGCCGAAAAGGCGCTGAAGCGCGGCGATGTGGAAAAGGCGCTGGCGACGCGCACCTATGAGGGCTTCGCGCTGAAGCCGCTCTACACGCGCGAGCGCGACGCTGGCGCGCCGGACCCCGCCGGCCTGCCAGGCCTTGCGCCCTTCACCCGCGGTGCAGACACCGCCGGGCGCACCGCCGGCGGTTGGGACATCCGCCAGACGCTGACCCATCCGGACCTGAGCCACGCCAATGCCGGCCTGCGGGAAGACCTGGCGAACGGCGTGACCTCGCTGGCGCTGCGGCTCGACCGCGCCGCCCAGACCGGCGACGCGGACGGCATGGCGGACGCCGGCCTGCCGCTGCACTCCACCGCCTGCTGGCAGGCGCTGCTGGCGGGTGTGCCGGCGGGCTCGACCGCGCTGGCGCTGGAGGCGGGCGCGGGCTTCCTGCCCGCCGCCGCCATGCTGGCCGCTGCCGGTGGCCCTGCCCCCGGCTCCTGCCTGGGTGCGGACCCGGTGGGGGCGCTCGCCAGCCATGGCGTGCTGCCCCAGGGCCTGGAGCAGGCGCTGGCGGATATGGCCGACCTTGCCGCCCACACCGTCGCGAACTGGCCGCACGTCGCCGCCGTCATGGTCGATGCGGCCGCCTATGACGCCGCCGGCGCATCCGAGAGCCAGACGCTCGCCGCCGCCATGGCGACCGGCACCGTCTATCTGCGCGCGCTGGTCGATGCCGGCATGGCTGTCGACGACGCCTGCGGCCAGATCGTCTTTCGTCTGCCGCTGGGGCCCGACCAGTTTTTCGCCATCGCCAAGCTGCGCGCCGCGCGCAAGCTCTGGGCCCGCATTGCCGAGGTGGCCGGCGCCAGCGAGAAGGCGCGCGCCGCCCGCATCGACGCCGTCACCGCCAACCGCAACCTGGCGGAACGCGACCCCTATACCAACCTGCTGCGCACGACGCTGGCCGGCTTTGCCGCCGCGGTGGGCGCTGCCGACAGCATCACGATTGCGCCCTACGATGCCGCGCTCGGGCCCGTCTCCGACGACTTCGCCCGGCGCGTCGCCCGCAACACGCAGCTGCTGCTGAAAGAGGAATCCAACCTGCACCGGGTGATGGACCCCGGCGGCGGCTCCTGGTTCCTGGAGGATCTGACGGCGAAGCTGGCGCAGTCATCCTGGGCGATTTTCCAGGAGATCGAGCGCGCCGGCGGCATGGTCAAGGCGCTGACCGATCGCCTGGTCGCCGGCCAGATCGAGACAATCTGGGCAGAGCGGCAAAAAAATCTTGCCCGCCGCCGCGACCCGCTGACCGGCGTCAGCGAATTCCCCAACCTAGCCGAGGACCTGCCAGCAGTGCCGGAGCCCGACCTGGCCGCGATCCGGGCGGATCTGGACACGCGTCTCTCCGACAAGGCCATCAGCCTGCCCGCCGCCGGCCAGGGCGAGCGCACTGCCGCGGCGATTCGGGCGGCGAAGGATGGCGCTTCACTGGCCTCCCTGCTGACCGCTCTCGGCGGCCGCGCCACGCGCGTCGAGGCCCTGCCCCGCCGCCGCTTCGGCGAGGCGTTCGAGGCGATGCGGGACGAAAGCGACCGCCGCGCCAAACGCGACGGCAAGCGCCCCTCGGTCTTCCTCGCCAATCTGGGCCCGCCCGCCACCCACACACCGCGCGCCACCTTCGCCAGGAACGCGTTCGAAGCTGGCGGCCTGCAGGCGCTGGACCAGGGTGGGTTCGAGGACGCGGCGGCTCTGGCCGAGGCCTTCAGGGCCAGCGGCGCGAAACTGGCCGTGCTGTGTTCCAGCGACCGGCGCTATGGCGAACAGGCGGAAGAGATGGCCCGCGCCCTGAAGGCCGCCGGCTGCGCCTGGCTGGCGCTGGCCGGCAATCCGGGTGAGGCGCGGGATGCCTATGCGGCCGCCGGCATAGACGACTTCCTCGCCATGGGTGGCGACCTGCTGGCCACGCTGCGGGGCGCCTGGGCGGCGCTGGAGGGGTGAGGGCGAGCCGCCCCCTTCACCCCCGCTCCGGATTGTACACCTTGATCGGCCGGTGGGTCTTGTAGGCCGCCGGCTGGCTGCTCCACGGAAAGCCCGTCGCCGCACCACCGTCCACCACCATGGCCTGCCCTGTCACGAAGGTCGAGCGGTTGCTCGCGAGGAACAGAGCCATCTGCGCGATGTCGTCCGACCGGCCCGGCCGCGGAATCGGCTGGCGCTCGGCATAGGCGGCCACCTGTTCTTCCGTCAGCCGCTCCGGCCGTCCGACCGTGTTGGTGGACAACGGCGTCGGGATGAAGCCGGGGCAGATGGCGTTGACGCGGATATTGTCCTCGGCCATCGGCATGGCTGCGACCTTGGTCAGGTGGATCACCGCCGCCTTTGCCGCGGAGTACACCAGCGGACCGCGCCCGGCGATCACGCCGGCAATCGAGCCCGTGTTGATGATCGAGCCGCCGCCCTGCGCCTTCATCACCGGCGCGGCGTGTTTCATGCCAAGGAAGACGCCCTTTACCAACACGTCGAAGGTCATGTCGAACTCGTCGGCTGGAACGTCCTCGATCCGCCCGAGCGCGCCGCCGAAGCCGGCATTGTTGAACATGCAGTCCAGCCGGCCCCACTGGCTCACCGCCGCGTCGACCGCGGCCTGGACCTGCGCCTCCTGGCGCACCTCGCAAGGCACGAACACCGCGACCTCGCCCAATTCCCGGGCCAGCGCCTCGCCACGTTCGCGCTGCATGTCGGCGATAACGACCTTGGCGCCTTCGCTCACGAACAGGCGCACCGTCGCCTCGCCGATACCGCTGGCGCCGCCGGTGACCACCGCGACCTTGCCGTTCAATTCTGTCATGGCTGTTTCCTCCTGGGTTGAGGAGGATTGAGCCCGACCGCGGGCTTGGCGTCAATCGTCCCTGGGCACGGTAAAGTCCGGCGAGCCGATATAGCCGCGGTTCCAGAGCGGTGAGATGTGGATCTCGTTCAGGCAGACATGCGCCGGCATGCGGGCGATGAAGAGGATGGTCTCGCCCACGTCCTCCTCCTGCACCATGCGCGCGCGCTCCTCCGGGCTGGGCGGGTTCGGGCGCAGGTCCAGGATCTCGGTCGCCACTTCGCCCGGGCAAAGGGCGCAGGCGCGCACGCCCATATGCGCGTGCTCGTCGTTGATGCTCTCGTTCATGACGTTCAGGCCATGCTTGGCCGCGGCATAGGGGAAGCCCGAAACGCCGCCGCTCCGCCCCTGACTCGCCATGGACGAGACGTTGACGATGAGGCCGTCGCGCTGTGCCCGCATCGGCTTCAGGGCCGCATGGCAGACATTGAAGGCGCCTTTCAGGTCGACATCGACGACGATGTGGAAGTTCTCCTGGTCGATGTCGCGCCAGCGGCGAACCGGCCGGTTCAGCCCCGCGCTGTTCACCACCATGTCGAGCCGCCCGTGTGCGGCCACGATCCGGTCGACCAGGGCATAGCAGGCATTGGCGTCCAGGATATCCAGCGGCGCCACCTCGGCCTTGCCGCCGGCCTCGCGGATCGAAGCGGCGACCGCCTCCAATTCCGGCACGCGCCGGCCGGAGAGATAGACCGTGACCCCGGCGGCGGCCAGCGCGCGTGCGCCTGCGCGGCCGATGCCGGTGCCGGCGCCGGTGACCCAGGCGATCTTGCCATTGATGGTTTGCATGGCGTTTCCTTGGTTGTCCTGAGGTTTCAATGCATGCGGCCGCCGGTCGGCACGGCCTGATCGGGGGACAGCAGCACCACCGCGCCGTCGGCGTCCGGCACGCCCAGCACCAGCACTTCGCTCATGAATTTGCCGATCTGGCGCGGCGGAAAATTCACCACCGCCACCACCTGGCGACCGATCAATGCCTCCGGCGTATAATGGACCGTGATCTGGGCCGAGCTTTTCTTGACGCCGATCTCCGGCCCGAAGTCGACCTCCAGCTTGATCGAGGGCTTGCGCGCTTCCGGGTAGGGTTCGGCGTTCACCACCGTGCCGACGCGGATGTCCACCTTCAGAAATTCGTCGAAATCAATGGTCATGGGAAAGGCGGACCTTATGGCTGGCGGGTGTCCTCGTCGAGCAACCCCATATAGAGCGCCTGCAGGCGTTCGACCATAGGCCCGCGCTCGCCAGAAGCGATCTGCCGGCCGTCGATCTGGCCCACCGGTGCGACGCCGGCAAAGGTGCCGGTGACGAACGCCTCATCCGCGCCGGCTTTGGTGGCCTGGATGCCTCGGGTCACCATCGGGCGGATATGGACGCCCGTCGCGCAGGCGCAGCCCCCCCCATACGCCATCGTCCAGGATGAACCCCGGCTCGAACACAGAGACCGCCGCCCCGCTGCGATGCTTGTGCTTCCCGTTCATGCAGATGCGGATATGGGCGTTGCGCGGGTCGTCCCGGCAGGCATGGGTGGCGGTCATGAGCGGCGGCTCTTTTGCAGAAGCACAAAGGAACCCAAAGCCCCACAAAAAAGTCATCCCGAGTGGCGCCGCAAGGCAAGTGTCGTCGGGCCATCCCGGACTGTTCGGCTCGGCTTCCCGCGATACCGCCGCTGTTTCGGGCTATTCGGGATGAAGCAAAGCAGGAAACAGGAGGCCGGTGGCCCCCTATAGCGCCTCGTCCCCGGTCTCGCCGGTGCGGATGCGCATGGAGCGTTCCACGTCCAGGACGAAAATCTTGCCGTCGCCGATCTGGCCGGTCTCGGCCGCGGCCTTGATGGTCTCCATCGTTCGCTCGACCAGGTCGTCGGGCACGACGATCTCGATTTTCACTTTGGGCAGGAAGGCCACCGTGTATTCCGCGCCGCGGTAGATTTCCGTGTGGCCTTTCTGCCGGCCGAAGCCCTTGACCTCGCTGGCGGTCAGGCCGGAGACGCCGATTTCAGTCAGCGCCTCCCGCACCGGGTCCAACTTGTGCGGCTTGATCACCGCGATTACCAGTTTCATGGCTTAACCCTCCTTATCGGCCGATGTCATAACCGCTCTCGCCGTGCGAGACGATATCCAGGCCCTGGATTTCCTCTTCCTCACTGACGCGCAGGCCGCCGGTCAGTGCGCCGGTCACCTTCAGGATAAGGAAGGTGAAGCCCGCAGACCAGACCAGCGTGACGCCGACGCCCAGCGCCTGCACGCCCAGTTGGCCGCCGACGCTCTGGCCTTCGGCGAGCCCGCCGCCGCCGAATGCACCGAGCGCCAGCACGCTCACCAGCAGCGAGCCGAGAATGCCGCCGACACCGTGCACCGCGAACACGTCCAACGAGTCGTCGATCTTGAGGCGGAATTTCACGATCTGCACCGCATAGAAACAGACGATGCCGGCGGCAAAGCCCAGGATCAGGCCGCCCATCGGGCCGACAAAGCCGCTGGCCGGCGTCACGGTCGCGAGCCCGGCGATCACGCCGGTTACCGCACCGACCAGCGAGGGCTTGCCGAATTTGATCCACTCGATCGCCGACCAAACCATGGCCGCCGTCGCCGCTGCAATGTGCGTCGCCGCAATCGCCATGCCGGCGCCGCCATCGGCCGCCAGTTGCGAGCCGCCGTTGAAGCCATACCAGCCGACCCAGAGCATCGCCGCGCCGGTGGCGGTCATGCCGGGATTGTGCGGCGGGCGAACGTGCTCCGGATAGCCGCGCCGGGCGCCCAGGACCACGGCGATCACAACGGCGGAGATGCCCGCGGTGGCGTGCACGACGATGCCGCCGGCAAAATCCATCACGCCCAGTTTGGAGAGCCAGCCGCCGCCCCAGACCCAGTGGCAGACCGGGGCGTAGACCAGCAACAGCCAAAGCCCGCTCATCCACAGCACGGCGGAGAACTTCATCCGCTCCGGATAAGCGCCGACGATCAGGGCGGGGGTGATCACCGCAAACGTCATCTGAAAGACCGCGAACACGATCTCCGGGATCGAGCCGCTCATGGCATCCGGCGTGACGCCGGCGAAGAACGCCTTGTTCAGCCCGCCGATCCAACCGGCGACGCTGTCGCCGAAGGCCAGGCTGTAGCCCGCAATCAGCCACAGCACGCTCGCCAGGCAGGCAATGGCAAAGCACTGCATCACCACCGAGAGCACCGCCTGGCTGCGCACCAGGCCAGCATAGAACAGGGCGAGGCCCGGCAGCGTCATGAACAGCACCAGGGCGGTGGCGGCGATGATCCAGGCAGTATCGCCGGCGCTCAGCGCATCCTGGGCCAGGGCGGGAACCGGCAGCAGCAGGCCGGCGGCCAGCAGGCCGCCGATGCGGAGGGGTGACGGCATTGGGGCACTCTCCATGCATAATTCGAAGGCAGGCATGGCTGCATGCGCTCCGACAATTGACGGCTCAAGCGAAAACTGCCTGATATTCGCGCATTCCGGACCAAATGCTGGATAAAAAGGCAATTTGATGCAATTTTAAGCGATGTTTGCCTGCGCCGTGCGCATTTCCGGGCCGGAACCCGGCGCACGCGGCCCTTGAATTGTCCGTATTGCGGCCTTGCCGACTCCGCTCCATTTTAGGAGGTTCGAGCCGCGTAGGCGGTCTTGAACGTCGGTCAGAGGAGCCAGTATCCTGGCTCCTGATGGTTATTGTATGGGAGGCAATGCGGTGGCATTGAAATCTGCGCTTTATGTCGACTTCGACAATGTGTTCGGCAGTCTGTCCCGGCAGAACGCCACGGCGGAAAAGGTGTTTGCCGGCTATCCGCACAAATGGGTAGCCTGGCTGGAGGCCGGCGGCGACGGCGGCGAGCCGCGGGATATTCTGGTGCGCCGGGTCTATCTGAACCCAAAGGATTTTGGCAATTTCCGCTTCCGCTTCACCAATGCGGGCTTCCAGACGGTCGATTGCCCCTCTTTCACCCGGCATGGCAAGAATTCGGCCGACATTCAGATGGTGATGGACATCATGGATGCCCTGAACCACCCGACCCGGTTCGACGAGTTCATCATCCTGTCCGCCGATTCCGACTTCACCCCGGTGCTGCTGCGCCTGCGCGAGCACGGGCGGCTGACCACGGTCTATTCGACCGAGATGACCGCGGCGCCGCTGAAGGGCGCGGCCAGCCGCGAACTGCACGACTACGAGTTCATCGAGAAAGCCCTGGGCGTCAAGGACCCGCACCGCGCCGCACGTGAGGAAGCCGCGGAGGCGCTGGCCGAGGCCCGCACCGTGGACGACCCGGCGGAAGAACTGGCCTTCGTCGCGGGCGCGGTGGTGGAGGAGGTCGCTGGTGCCAGGGGGCCGGTGCCGCTCGCCGAACTGCCACACATCATCCGCGCGGCCTACCCGCCATTCCTCGGCAGCAACTGGCTTGGCTATCACTCGCTGCGCGGCCTGGTGGATGCCATCGTCTCGGTGCGGGCCGACCTGGCGCTGGGGACGGAGGGCATGGACGGCTGGCTGGAGCTGGTGGCGCCGGGCAATGGCAATGGCGGCGGCAATGGCAGCGGCAATGGCAGCGGCACGCCGCCGCCGGAGCCGGTGGACGACGACACCCTGCGCGAGCAGGTGCTGGATCACATCGCGGGCGAACTCGCGAAATCCTCCGTCCCGCTGCACGGCGCGGTGCTCGGTCTGAACATTCCGAAACTCTTCGGCCCACGGGTGCGGGATAGCAACTGGTTCGGTGCCGGCAGCCTGACCCAGTTGATCCGCGGCAGCGGCCGCTCCGGCATGGCAACGTCCGCCTATGTGATCTTCGATCCCGGCCGGCACACCCTGCCGGAGGAAGGCCGCGGCCCCTCCAGCTCTGCCCTGGCGGACCTGCCAGACGATCTGGCCGAATTCATCGAGGACGCGGCCTCGTTCGGCTGGCCGCGCATCGGTCCCGCCCAGATCGACCAGGTAATCCGCGAGGCGGTCGCGCTTATCGGCCAGGGCGTCACGGCGGCGCCGGAACTGAGCGTAAAGGTGCGGGATGCGCTTCGCGATGCGGTGGACCGGGGCGAACTGCCGCCGGACCGCTTCGTTTCCCGCGCCAATGTCAACCTGCTGCTGAACTCCCTGGTGAAGGCGGAGGTGGATCTGGCCGGTCAGTGCACGACGGAAGACGACCTGCGCCGCCAGCTTTATCAGAGCCTGCTCGATCTTGTTGCCTATAACATGAGCGTTGCCATCGAAGATGCGACGCCGATGGCGGACCGGCTGATGGGCTACGCTGCCGAAGATAGGGCTGCCGAAGATAGGGCTGCCGAAGATAGGGCTGCCGAAGATAGGGCAGCCGGGGATAGGGCAGATGCGGATGGCGCGGAGCCGCCCGCTCCCGCCTCTCCGGGCGAGGCGCCCGAGCCTGGCGAGGACCCGCTGGTGCTCTACCCGCCGGAACCGGCTCAGGCGCCGCAGGGGCCGGCAGACGACCCGCCGGCCGAAACGCCGCCCGCGCTCCCGGCGGTGTCGGCGGCAGGCACAGAGCCTGCGCCCGCGCCGGAACCGCCCGCAGCCCCCTCGACCCCCGCGCCTTTCCAGGACTTGCGGCCAAGCGAGGAACAGGACGGTCCACGCCCGCAGCCACGCGCACGCCCCTGGTGGGCGCGCCGCGAGTGACCTGGCACCGGGCGATTGGGTTTGCGCGGCCGGGATGGCGAAGGCTAACAATAAGCCTTCCCATCCCGCCTGCGCCAAGGACTTCCGCCCCATGAGCTGGCAACGCCAAGTCGACGACATCAACGCCAAGCGCGCCCTGGCCCTGAAGCAGGGTGGCGACGAAGCCGTCGCCCGCCAGCACGCCAAAGGCTATCTGACCATCCGTGAACGCATCGGCGCCCTGGTGGACAAGGGCTCTTTTGCCGAGCATGGCAAGGCCGCCGGCGGGGCGGAACGGGACGAAGCCGGCAACCTCACGGACTTCACGCCCGGCAACTATGTCGCCGGCCTGGCCAAGATCGACGGACGGCTGGTCGCGGTCGGCGGCGAGGATTTCACCGTGCGCGGCGGCTCGCCGAACGCCGCCGGCCTGCGCAAGAGCGTCTATGTCGAAAGCCTGGCGCTGCAATTCAAAGTGCCACTGGTGCGCATTCACGAGGGCGGCGGCGGCTCCGTCACCGGCTCCACCGGCAAGGGGCCGGTGGGCTCGCCCGTCTATGAGACGCCGCGCTTCCAGTCCGTCGCCAAGGTCATGACCCAGGTGCCGGTTGCCACCGCCGGCCTCGGCGCGGTCGCCGGGCTGCCGGCCTCGCGCCTGGTGGCCAGCCACTTCTCGGTGATGGCGGAACAGTCCAGCGTCATGATCGGCGGTCCGGCCCTGGTCGAGCGCGCCCTCGGCCGCCCGATCACCAAGGAGGAACTGGGCGGGCCGAAGGTCCACGCCAAGTCCGGCGTCATCGATGCCGTCGCCAGGGACGAGGCGGCGGCGCTGGGATTGATCCGCCGGTTTCTTTCCTACATGCCGCAGAATGTCTGGGAGTTGCCGCCGGTCGAGCCATGCAGCGACCCGGTTGACCGTTGCGACGACCGCCTGCTCTCCATCGTGCCGACCAATCGCCGCCACGCCTTCGACATGCGCAAGCTGATTGACATGGTGGTGGACGAGGGCTCGTTCTTCGAGTTCGGCCGTGCCTACGGTTCGGCGCTGATCTGCGGCTATGCCCGCCTGAACGGGCGGCCCGTGGCGCTGTTCGCCAACGATGGCCGCTACCTGGCTGGCGCCATGACGGCGGAGGCCGCGCAGAAGGTCCGCCGCCTGATCGAGATCGCCGAGACCTTTCACCTGCCCGTGGTCACCTTTGTCGATGAGCCCGGCTTCATGATCGGCCCGGGCGCCGAAGCAGCCGGTGCCATTCGCTATGGCACGTCCGCCGTGCTCGCCGCCGCCATGTGCGAAAACCCGTGGGCGACAGTGGTGGTGCGCAAGAACTACGGCGTTGCCGGTGCGGCGCACTATGGCGCCAACGCCTATGTCCTCGGCTGGCCAAGCGCGGAGATGGGCGCGCTGCCGCTGGAAGGCGGCGTCGCCGTCGCCTTCCGCCGCCAGATCGAAGCAGCGGAGGACCCGGTGGCCGAACGCGCCCGGCTGGAGGCAGAGATGGCCGCCAAGCTCTCTCCGAACGCCCGGGCCGAGAGCTTTGCCATGCACGAACTCATCGATCCGCGCGAGACCCGGCCTTATCTTTGCCAGTGGGTCGAATGGTCCGAGGGACCGCAGAAGCAATTGATCGGGCCGCGAAGCTTTGGGATACGGCCATAGAATTCTGGTCCGTTTATGCCGTCATTGCCAGAAGCCGAACGCGCCGAAGCAATCCAGCCCCACCGGCCCCAGGGGCCGCAAAACGGCTGGATTGCTTCGCTCCGCCCGCAATGACGGTTGGGGCAGCAGCAAATAGCCCGTTCTCCCAGGAGCCTAGCCCGATGCGCCTGTCCGATTTTTCGACCCTGACCTTTGACTGCTACGGAACCCTGATCGACTGGGAGGGCGGCATCGCCGCCGCGGTGCGGCCCTGGCTTGCGGCCAAGGGCGTCTCCAAGACCGATGACGAGATCCTGGAAGCCTTCGCCAACGGCGAATCCAGCCAGCAGCGCGAGACGCCGGGCATGCTCTATCCGGAGTTGCTGACCCGCACCCTGCACCGCATGGCGGCAAGCTGGGGGCTGGAGGCGACCGAGGCCGAGGCCGCCGCCTTTGGCGACTCGGTCAGGGATTGGCCCGCCTTTCCCGATGCGGCGGAGGCTCTGGCCCGGCTGAAAAAACACTATCGCCTCGTCATCCTCTCCAATGTCGACCGGGCGAGCTTCCAGCACTCAAAGGCCAAGCTGGGCGACGTGTTCGATGCCGTCTACACGGCGGAGGATGTGGGCTCCTACAAGCCGAACCCCGCCAATTTCAAATACATGCTGGAACAGGAAGCCGCCGCCGGCATTCCCGCCGCCAAAATCCTGCACACCGCGCAGTCGCTGTTCCACGACCATGTGCAGGCCAAGGCGCACGGCCTCGTCAGCGCCTGGATCGACCGTCGCCTGGATGCGGATGGCTGGGGCGCGACCATGCCGCCGGAGGCGCCGGTTACCCCCGACTTCCATTTCCCAACCCTCGAAGCCATGGCCGAGGCGCGCGAGGAGGAGTAGTCTTCCGGCGTATCAGCCCGGAGGCTCCGCCCATGCCGCTCGACTCTGCCCGCATCCACGAGGTGCCGGACGACCCGCTCGCCGTCCTCTTTGCCGAGCGGCACGGCTGCACCCTCAACGCCCTCTGCCGCAAGACCAACGCCAGCGCCCCCGCGCCCTGGCGCTCTGCACCGAGCCGTTCGAGGGGACCGCGAAGAAGATCGCCCGCGTCATGGGCCTGGCCGACTATCCCTTCCGGCTGGTGGACCGTCCCATCGGCAATTGCACCTTGCTGCAACTGACGGAGCGGGCGGAGATGGCCTATGCCCAGGCGCTGCCCCTGCTGCTGGAAGGGTAGCGCGACACGCCGAACGCACGGCCCCCGCCCGCGGCCCTCACCCGGATAGAACGAAAGTCTTGTGGGTCCGCAAATGCCGGCAGATAATGGCCGGAACCGCCCAAAGAGCCCCCGCTTTCGAAGGCGCCCTGATGAACCAAGTAAGCGATATCGCCGCCATCGATCCCCGCAAGCGCGCCGCCAGTGTGCTGCCGCTGCTGCGCGAGGCCGCGCCAGAGATCGAGGCGCACAACGAGCTGCCGCCCAGGGTGCTGAAGGCACTGCACGAGGCGCGCCTGTTTCGCATGCTGCTGCCACCGGCCGTCGGCGGCGAGGCCGTGGACCTTCGCACCTTCGGCGAGGTGATCGAACTGATCGCGTCCGCCGATGCCTCCACCGGCTGGGTGATGAGCCAGGGCGGCGGCTGCTCCATGGCCGCGGCATTCATGGCGCCCGCCGGGGCGGAGCGCGTTTTCGGGCCTCCGAATGCCGTGCTCGCCTGGGGCGCCGGCATCCAGGGGAAGGCGGTCAAGGTCGACGGCGGCTACCGTGTCACCGGCAAATGGCAGTTCGCCAGCGGTTCCCGCCACGCCACCGTCCTGGGCGGCCACTCGTTCGTCTTCGAGGCCGATGGCGAGACGCCGTGCCACCACCCGAACGGCAAGCGCGTGGACCGCACCGCCATCTTTGCCCGTGAAAAGGCGACGGTCCACGATGTCTGGGACGTGATGGGCCTGCGCGGCACCGGCAGCGACACGTTCGAGGTCACCGACCTGTTTGTGCCCGACGACGAGACCGCCGACCGCGAGGACCGGTCCGCCCTGACCGACGGCTCGCCGATCTACCGCATCAGCACGTCGCTGGTCTATGCGGTCGGCTTCACCGGCCTGCAGATCGGCATTGCCCGTGCCATGCTCGACAATCTGCGCGACCTGGCGCTGGAAAAAACGCCGCGCGGCGCCGCTTCGCCCTTGCGGGAGAGTGCGGTCTTTCACAGCCAGTATGGCCAGTTCGAGGCGCGGTTGCGCATGATCCGCACCGCTGTCTTCGCCACCGCAGACGATGTCTATGCCAATGTGATGCGCACCGGTGCCCCCAGCATGGAGGATCGCGTCGCCCTGCGGCTCGCGTGTACCCATGGCATCAACGAGGCGGTGGCGCTGACCACCGATATTTACCGCGCCGCCGGCGCCACCGCGATCTTTCCCAGCCGCGGCTTCGAGCGCTGCTTGCGCGACGCGCTCACCGCCAGCCAGCAGGTACAGGCCCGTTTCGATCATTACGAGAATGTCGGGCGCCATCTGCTCGGCCTCGACCTGAACTCCACCATGTTCCTCTAGGAGACCAGCCCGCCATGTCCCAATTCGACCGTGCCGTTGAGGATATCGGCAACATTGTCATGTTGGAGCACGTGAACACCCGCGTGTCCGACCAGCAGTTGGCCGTCACCTTCTATGTAATGGGCCTGGGCCTGACCCGCGATCCCTACATGATGGCCGGCACGACCAACATGTGGATCAATGTCGGCAAGAGCCAGTTTCACTTGCCGACCCACCAGCAGGCGCAGGTTCTGACCGGCCACACCGGCCTGGTGGTGCCACACCGCGAAGCCTTGCTGGAACGGCTGGTGGCGGTCAAGGATGCGCTCGCCAGCACCGAATTCTTGTTCGCCGAGCGCAACGACTATGTCGAGGTGACCTGCCCCTGGGGCAATCGCATCCGTTGCTACGAGCCGGGCGAGCGCTTCGGGGCCATGCGCATGGGCATGCCCTATGTGGAGATCGACACGCCGAAAGGCACCGCCGACGGCATCGCCCGCTTTTATACCGAGATCATGAACACCGCAGCAGCGGTGGGGGCGGACGGCGGCGTGCCGGTGGCCCGCGTCTCTGCCGGCGACGGCCAGGTGTTGCAGTTCCGCGAGACCGGCGCGCCGCTGCCGGACTATGACGGCCACCACATCGCTGTCTATCTGGCCGATTTCTCCGGCCCGTACAAAAAACTGCTGGAACGCGGCATGGTCAGCGAGGAAAGCGACCAACACCAATACCGCTTCCTCGACGTGTTCGACCCGGCCGACGGCAAGGCCCTGGTGCGGATCGAGCACGAGGTCCGCAGCATGCGCCACCCGATGTACGCCCGCCCGCTGGTCAACCGCGACCCGCGCATGAACAACCGCAACTACGTCCCCGGCTACGAACACAGCACCGCTGCCATGCCGCCGGACTTATGACGGCTCCCCCTCCCGCCGTCGTTGCGAGAGCCGAATGCAACGAAGCCGCCCGGGGGGGCGCCGCCTGGTGGTTCGATGCCGACAGACGGTCCCCTTCCGTTGGCTGAATCGAACCACCGGATTATGGAAATAGGGGGCCGATTCACGAAACGCTTGCCATCGCAAGCGTTTCGATCAGACCATTAGCAATGACGCCTTGGTTGAGGCGGGCTGCAACTCGGTGTTGCCCTGAAAAACGCGAACAAACATCCTTGAGGAAACCCCCATGACAACATTCGTCCTGCTGCACGGTGCCTATCAGGGCCCCTGGATCTGGAAAATGGTGGCCGAGCGTCTGCGCAGCGCCGGGCACGCGGTCTATATCCCCTGCCTCGACGGCTGTGCCGAGCGCGCCAACGCCGTCCGCCCCGGCATCACCACCGAGAGCCAGGCCGAAGAGGTGGCGGAAATGCTGCGCCTCGAAGACCTCTCCGACGTGGTGCTGGCCGGCACGTCGTCTGGCGGCATGGTCATGGCCCGGGTGGCGGAGCGTGCGCGCGACCGGGTGGGCCGCGTCGTCTTCGCCGATGCGCTGGCGCTGTTCAACGGCGAGAAAATCCGCGACATCGTCACCGTGCCGGCCACGGTGGAGGGTTTGGTGGCCATCGGCCCCGACAAGAACGACCTGCTGAACCGAAGCTTCAAGGATATGGAGCGTGGCCTCGCCGAATGGGCTGCCGACCGCATGACCCTGCACCCGCGCGCCTGCTTCTACCAGCCAGTGGAGTTGGAGAGCTTCTGGGACCAGGCCTGGGATGCGACCGTCATCTATTGCCCGCAGGCGCAAAATCCCGGCCGCCCGCACCAGGAACGCTGCGCCAACAAGCTGAACGCCCGCTGGCACGAAATCGACACCGGCCATTACCCGATGTTGACCACGCCGGATGAACTTGCCCGCCTCATCGCCGAAGGGTGAGGGGGGGCGAGACAGCCAGCATGGCGCACGATCGCATGTCGTGCGCAAAGTGCCGGGAAACCGGCACCTCCTAGGCCTGCTTCGCCTCGATCAGCTTGCGGCGGATTTCGCGGGTCTGGCGGATCAGGCTTTCGATCTCCTCGCCTTCGCCCCAGCGGATGGCGCGTTGCAGGCGGGCCAGGTCCTCCTGCATGCGGCCCGCCACTTCCAGCAGCGCATCGCGGTTGTTCAGAAAGATATCGCGCCACATCACCGGATCGCTCGCGGCAATGCGCGTGAAGTCGCGAAAGCCGCTGGCGGAGAACTTGATCACCTCCTGCTGCAACACCTCTTCCAGATCGCTGGCCGTGCCGCAAATGGTGAAGGCGATCAGGTGCGGCAGGTGGCTGGTGATGGCCAGAACCTGGTCGTGATGGCCCGGCTCCATGACCTCGATCATCGAGCCCGCCGCACGCCAGAGGCTCGCCACCTTCTCGACCGCGCGCTCGTCAGTGCCGGGCGGGGGGGTCAGAATGCACCAGCGGTCCTGGAACAACTCGGCAAAGCCGGCGTCGGGGCCGGAATGTTCGGTGCCGGCAATGGGGTGGCCAGGCACGAAATGCACGCCGTCCGGAATGTGCGGCCCCAGATCGCGCAGGACGGAGCGCTTCGACGAGCCGACATCGCTGACGATCATGCCCGGCTTCAGCGCCGGCCGCATGGCCTTGCCCACCCGGTCGAATGCGCCGATCGGGGTGGCCACGACGACAAGATCGGCGCCCTCCACCGCCTCGGCCGGGTTCTCATACACGCTGTCGGCAAGCCCCAACTCCAGCGCCCGCTGGCGGTGCTCGGCACTGGCGTCGCAGACCGCCAGATGGCCGGCCAGCTTCTCCCGCCGGATCGCGTGCGCAAGCGAAGAGCCGATCAGGCCGATGCCGATAATGCAGATGCGGTTAAACAGAGGCTCCGTGCTCATGCCTGCCCCATGAATTCGCGCAGCGCGGCGGCGACGGCCTGGTTGTCTTCCTCCAGTCCGATGGTGATGCGCAGGCTGTCGGGCAGGCCATAGCCGGCCATGCGGCGCGGGATGATGCCGTGGGCGTTCAGGTGTTCGATGGCCGCAGCCGCGTCGCGTCCCGGCTCCTTCGGGAAGCGCACCAGAATGAAATTGCCCTGGCTGGACGGCACTTCCAGCCCCAGCTTGCGCACCTCGGCGGTGAGCCAGGGCAGCCAGTGGGCGTTGTGAGCACGGGAGCGGTCCTGGTGTGCCTTGTCCAGGATCGCGGCAACGCCCGCGGCTTGTGCGGCGCCGTTGACGTTGAACGGCCCGCGCACGCGGTTCAGTACTTCGATCACGGCTTTCGGCCCATAGCACCACCCAAGGCGCACCGCGGCCAGGCCGTGGATTTTCGAGAAGGTGCGGCACATGACGACGTTCTCGTGCTGGCGCACCAGGTCAGCCGGATTGCCGTAGTCGCTGGCGGTCACGTATTCGACATAGGCGGCATCCAGAACCAGCAGGATGTCGTCGCGCAGACGGTTGCGGAAATCCTGTAGCGCCCGCATCGGCAGATAGGTGCCGGTCGGGTTGTTCGGGTTGGCGATATAGATAATCTTGGTGCGCGGCGTCACCGCGGCCAGCAGCGCCTCCACATCCGCCGTCAGGTCGATCTCCGGTGCGGCCACGGGGCGGGCGCCGACGCTCCGGGCGATGATCGGGTACATGGTGAAGCCATGGGCCGAATAGACGACCTCGTCGCCGACTCCCGCATAACACTGGCCGAGCATGGTCAGCAACTCGTCTGAACCGGCCCCGCAGACGATCCGGTCCGCCTCCAGCCCCTCCGCCTTGGCGATGGCCTCGCGCAGGGCGCGGGCGCTGCCCTCAGGATAGCGCTCCAGCGCGCCCGCCGCTGCCACATAGGCCTTGCGCGCCGCATCGCCGGGGCCAAGCGGGTTCTCGTTGGCCGAGAGCACGATCACCCGGTTGTGGCCGGCAAGCCCATGCTCGCCCGGCACATAGGGGGCGATGGTCATGATGCCCGGTTGCGGGGTCAGCGGTCCGGTCTGGTCGGTCGCCATGGTCGTTTTGTCCTGACGGGCTCAGAGGTTCAGGCGAGCGGGACGGCATAGCCGCCCAGCACGCGCATATCGACAACACCTGGGGTCGCAGCCAGTTGGGCCAGCGCCGGGGCATCCGCCGCAACCAACCCCTCTACCTCCGCCAGGGCGTGGGTATCCGCCAGCAGCGGCGCATTGGCGAGTTTCAGCCCGGCGCTTTCCAGCGCGCCCATGACCGCACCGGCAGAGGCAGCATCATCCAGCGCCAGCCCCAGAACGCTGCGGTCCCGGCTGCTGGCATCGGGTGCGAAGGGGGTCAGCACCAGGGCCCCGCCCTCGGTGCCGGCCCGGAAAAACGGAAGGCGCGCCACGATCTGCGGCGCGCCCTCGGGCGATCCGTCGGTCAACAGGCTGCGCCACCAGGCGCCGGGCCCTTCGGCTGCCGGCATGGCCAGCACCGCCGCGGCAACCGCCTGCCGCCGCAGCAGGCCAAAGGCCGCCCCGCAATCGGCGGCAACGTCGTATTCTGCGCCCAGGCCGAAATGGTCGCGCGCCAAATCCCACTCCGCACCGCCGCGGCCGACCACGGCGATTCGCTGCACAGCCTGGATTCGGGTCGCGCCGGAGATGATTTCGCGCCAGATGCGCAGCAGGCTGGCGGGCGGAAAGTCGCCGTCATGACGTTCCAGCAGGCCGCGCAGCACCTCCGCCTCGCGGCCCGGCCGGAAGGGGGGCGTGACCTCGCCAGCGGCGGTTGCGGCTTTTTTTGCACGCAGCACCCCTTGCACCACCTTGGCACGGGCCTGCAAAAGGTGCTGCATCTCGCGATCGATGCGGTCGATCTCCGCCCTGCGATTGGCAAGATCCGAGGAGGCTTGGGACATTCGGCAACTCTGGACTATAAGGGGTCTGGCGATGCTGGCCGGAACGACCGCGGATCGCGAACACAGGCATCTAGACATAGAGCGGCCACGAGCCGAAATCAAAGGCAACATTGGAACACCCAATCTCTTCCCCCACCAATCCCCTCGCCGCATGCCCGGTTGCCGTCCGCAATGGCGGCCAGCCGCTGCCGGGCCATGTTCTGCAACTGGATGACAGCAACCCGCTGCCGCTCGATTGCGGCGTGGACCTGGCACCGGTCACGCTGGCCTATCAGACCTACGGCACGCTGAATGCGGACCGGTCCAATGCCATTCTGATTTGCCACGCTCTCACCGGCGACCAATTCCCGGCGGAGCCGCACCCGATCACCGGCAAGCCTGGCTGGTGGGAGACAATTATCGGCCCCGGCCTGCCGCTCGACCCGAACCGGTTCTTTCTGATCTGCGTTAACGTGCTGGGCGGCTGCATGGGCTCGACCGGCCCGGCCTCGACCAACGCGACCACGGGGCAGCCCTATGGCGTCTCCTTCCCGGTCATCACCATCGGCGACATGGTGCGCGGCGCCATGCGGGTGGTGGATTCGCTGGGCATCGACCAGTTGTTCTCCGTCATCGGCGGCTCCATGGGCGGCATGCAGGTGCTGAAGGCCGTGGCCGCCTATCCGGACCGGGTGTTCAGCGCCGTTCCCATCGCGACGGCCGCCCACCACACCGCCCAGAACATCGCGTTCCACGAGGTCGGGCGCCAGGCGATCATGGCCGATCCCGAATGGTGCAATGGCGACTATCAGCTCTACGACCGCCAGCCGAGCCGCGGCCTGGCCGTCGCCCGTATGACGGCGCATATCACCTATCTGTCCGAGCCGGCGCTGCACCGCAAATTCGGGCGCAACCTGCAAGACCGGGACAAGGTGAATTACGGCTTCGATGCCGACTTCCAGGTGGAAAGCTACCTGCGCCATCAGGGCTCCACCTTCGTGGACCGGTTCGACGCTAACTCCTATCTCTACATCACCCGTGCCATGGACTATTTCGACATCGCTGTCGAGCATGGCGAGGGCTCGCTGGCGAAGGCGTTCATGGGGATCAAAACGCGCATGTGCCTGGTCTCGTTCACCAGCGACTGGCTGTTTCCCACCTCCGAAAGCCGGGCCATTGTGCACGCCCTGAACGCTGCCGGCGCGCCGGTCAGCTTTGTCGAGATCGAAACCGACAAGGGCCACGACGCTTTCTTGCTGGAAGAGCCGGAAATGTTCCGAACCCTGCAGGGCTTTATCGATGGCGCCGCCCGTGCGCGGGGGCTGGCGCAATGATCGAACCGGCTGTCGAGGTGCGCCCCGACCTGCAAATCGTCGCAGACTGGATCGCCCCCGGGACCCGCGTGCTGGATATCGGCTGCGGCTATGGCGGGCTGCTCGCCCATCTGGTGCGCGAGAAAGGCGTGGATGGGCGTGGTATCGAATTGCGCCGGTCCAAGGTCAACCATTGTGTCGCCGCCGGCCTCTCGGTCATCCGGGGCGATGCCAATCACGACCTGTCGCTCTATCCGACGGGCAGTTTCGACTATGTGGTCCTCACCCAGACCTTGCAGGCGGTGGAAGAGCCGCGGACGGTGCTGGAGGAGTTGATCCGCATCGGTGGCCACGCCATCGTCTCCATCCCCAATTTCGGCCACTGGCGCATCCGGCTCTCGCTGCTGGTGAATGGCCGCATGCCGGTGACGGAGATGCTGGATCAGCCCTGGTACGAGACCAAGAGCATCCATTTCTGCACCATCCGCGACTTCCTCGATCTGGTGGATGTGATGGGCCTGACGATCGAGCAGTCGGTGGTGCTGACCAGCAGCGGCAAGCCATCCCCCGCCCCGGCCACCAGCAGCCGCGCCAATGTCTGGGGCGAGCAGGCGGTGTTCATGCTGCGGCGCGGCTAAGCCAGGGAGCAACCGGTGAGCAGCGAAGACCTTTCGTTCCAGGTGGCAGACCACATCGCCACCCTGACCCTGAACCGCCCGGCCCAGCGCAACGCCCTGACGGCGGACATGCGCGAGCGGTTGAGTGCGCATCTGCAACAGATCGCCAACGATCCCGCGATACGGGTGGCGATCATCACCGGCGCGGGCGGTGTGTTCTGCGCCGGTGCCGACCTGAAGCAGCGCGCGGCCAGCGGCGGCGCCCGGGCGGAGGATGCGTCTGCGGCCACCGTGCTGGCGCCGGACCCCGCGGCGCGCTGGTCGACCCTGAAAGTCCCCAAGCCCCTGATCGCCGCCATCGACGGCTATTGCCTGGCGGGTGGCATGGAGCTGGCGCTTGCCTGCGACATCCGCATCTGCACGCCGGCGGCCCAGTTCGGCCTGCCGGAGGTGATCCGCGGCTTCTTCCCGGGCGGCGGCGGCCCGCAACGGCTCGTGCGCGCAATCCCGCAATCCATGGCGATGGAGTTGCTGCTGACCGGCGACCGCATCGACGCCGAAGCCGCCGCCCGTTCCGGCCTGGTAAGCCGGGTGGTGGCCGCGGACGAACTTATGCCGGCGGCGCAGAACCTGGCCGCCCGCATCGCGGGCCATGCGCCTCTGGCGGTGCGCACGGTGAAGGAGGTGGCAACCGCGGCGCTCGACCAGACGCTGGAGCAGTCCCTCCGCTTCGGCGACACCATGCGCTGGGTCATCGGCCAGACCGAGGATGCCAAGGAAGGCCCCCGCGCTTTCACCGAAAAGCGCGAGCCGCAGTTCAAGGGAAGGTAAGGGAGGAGGGGCGGCAAGACCGCCCCAAAACCTCCGGCATCATCGCAGGCCACAAGCCGGGCAACCCGGAAAGCGGGACAGCATTCAGCCGCCCGCTCTCCGCTGCCCGCTCTCCGCTTCCCGCGAACGCGCAGGTCAGCCGCTACTCCTGTGCGTATCGCCAGGGCTTCGCCGGCTGCTCCGCATCCTCGTCCAGGGTCCACATCGGCAGGGCGATCTCGTCGGAGATTTTCTTCAGCACCATGCGCATGCGGCTGCCGATGCCGATCCGCTTCACCAATTCCGGCGGCGCCATCTCGCCATCCGCCGTCACCAGGTTGCCGGCGACGCGCAGGCCCTCCATCTCACTCGGCTGGCCCTTCTGGGTGTCGAGTTCGACCAGCAGCAGCATATAGGGCGCTACCGCCTTGAAAGCCGGCTGAATGGCATGGTGCACCTCGTTATAGGAGTACACCGTGCCCTTGCCTTCCACTGGCACCCACTCGGCCTCCGCATCGCCGGTCCAGGGGCAGCGGGTGGTCGGCGGGTAGCGGACCAGGCCGTTGTTCGGGTTCTTTTGCAACCGGAATTCGCCTTTTGCGCAGTAGGCGAAATATTCGCGATTCTCGTGATCCAACTCATCGATGGTCAGCGTCATGCCGAGGTGGTCGGCGGTAATCTGTCCAGGCATTGTTTTGTTCTCCTTAGCCCTATCTCAGCCTTTGACCATGACCATGGCCGAACCGGTGCCGGGCATCGCCCAGCCGAGGTTCGCCGTGACCTCCACATCCTTCACCTGCCGGCACGAGCCGCCGTCGGAAAAGTCGTGGGTGTGCTGGCGCTTGCCGTCCGGGCCGATGGGGCAGGCGTCGTCGATCTCGCCGCGAAGCTGGCGCACATTCTCGATCACCATGTTGATGCCGTGGGTATAGCCCTCGCAGAGATGGCCGCCCGAGGTGTTGTTCGGCCGTTTGCCGCCAAGCTTGATCGTGCCATCGGAGACGTACTGACCGCCTTCGCCCTTCTTGCAGAAGCCGTAGTCTTCCAACTGCAGCATGGAGGTGAAGGTGAAGGCGTCATAGGCGCCGGTCACATCCACATCCTCCGGCCCCAGGCCTGCGTTCGGCCACAGGATTTCCTTGGCATAGTGGCCGGCAACCGTCGAAATCGGCCCATGCTGGTAGTGCATGTCGATGCGCGGCTTACAGCAGCGGCCGACGACCGAGCGGATCAGCGCGTGCGGGCCGGAACGGTGATCGCGGGCGCGCTCGGCCTTGGTCACGATGATGCAGTTGGCGTTGTCGGTCTCGACACAGCAATCGAGCAGGTGCAGCGGCTTCACGATGAAGCGGCTGGAGAGCACGTCGTCCACGGTCACCGGCTTGTTGTAATAGGCCTTCGGGTTGCGCGCCGCGTGCTGCGAGTGCGTGACCTTGACCGTCGCCACCTGCTCCGGCGTGGTGCCATAGTCGTACATGTGGCGCATGAAGGTCGGCGCGAACATCTGCCCCGCCGCCTGCCAGCCATAGGCGCGGGAGTGCAACTCGTCGCCCTTCACCGGCACGGTCGAGCGCGCGCCGGTACCGCCGATGCGCACCTGGCTGAAGCCGTTCATGGAGCGGAAGATCGCCACCGTCTTGCACATGCCGGCCTCGATCACGCCCATTGCGATGCCGATCAGGGCTTCTGTCGAGGAGCCGCCGCCGAACACGTCCATGTAGAAGTTCAGGCGGATGCCCAGGTCGCCGGCGATGAAGGGCGAAAAGGTGCTGTCGCCGCTGGAATAGCTGAGCATGCCGTCGACGTCTTCGGCGGTCATGTTGGCGTCGGCCATGGCCTTGGAGATTGCCTCCGTCGCCATGGCGCGGGTGGTGCGGAAGGTGCCGCCGCGGGAATAGGTGGTCTCACCGACACCGACGATGGAAAATTGGTCGGCCAGGTGCTTTGGCGCTGTCGCGTCGACATCGCTGACGCTGGAAAGGGTCATGGGGCGTCCTCGCTTGCATGGTTATGGCTGATCGCCATTACGGCACGGGCGGGCGCCGGGGGCAAGGGGGTTGAACCGCGTGGCCAACGCGCCTGTCGCAGTCGGGCTTGTAACCGGAGAGCGCATGAGGTTAAGCTTCGCAAAGTGGGCCTGGGCAAACCGAATTTTGCACCAAATGGCCAGGCCAAATGGCCAGCAAAGACAAAAACGGAGGCAAGTCCTGGCAATGGGACTGAAAACAAAAGCGTTGCGATTGGCATCGGCAATTGGTCTCGTGGGCGGTTTTTTGATGGGGTTGACCGCAGCACAAACGGCCATGGCGCAGCAAGGCTGCGTTCCCAATTACACGGTCGCGCCGGGAGACTATCTGAGCGGAATTGCGTCGCGCTTCAGCACGCCGGGCAACCGCATTTCCTATCAGGCCATTGTCGACGCGAATCCGGGCAGGATCACCGATCCCAATGTCATCACCGTCGGGTTGCGTCTGCGCATCCCGTGCCCCGGCGCGCGGTCGCAGCCGGTCACCGGCAACCAGACCGCCGACATCTATGTTCCCTCCGGCGACCGGGTTCTGATCGTCACCGGGTCCGACTATGCGCCCTATACCGACAAGACATTGCCGAACGGCGGCGTCACCATGCACCTTGTCCACAAGGCGCTGCAAATCGGCACCGACCGCCGGGATTACAGCATCGACTGGGTCGACGATTGGGGCGCCCACTTCAATCCGTTACTGGAACGCGGCTTCTACGTGGCATCCTTTCCCTGGTTCAAACCCAAATGCGACCAGTACGACAGGTTGGGGCAGGGTGGCCGGTGGCGCTGCGACCATCTCCGCTTCTCCAGCCCGCTGCACTCGGTGGTCGTGACCTATTACATGCGCGCGGACGAGCACCAGACGGCCAACGGTTATTCCGATCTCCGCAACCGACGCATCTGCCGGCCAAAAGGCTATTTCACCCACGACCTGGAACTTCAGGGGTTGGGCGTCACCGTTCTGGGCGATACGCCGAAAGATTGCTTTCAGCGCCTGGTCGATGGCAAGGCCGATGTGGTCACCCTCAATGCCGACACTTCCGAGCGCGTCATTCGCGACTTGGGGGTCGGTGCCCAGGTGGCCGAACTGGAACGCCTGTCCACCATCGAAACCCTGCACATGGTGGGTCTGAAAAGCGATCCACAGGCACGCACCCTGCTGGTGCAGCTGAACCAGGGCCTCGGACAAATCCACGACCAGGGCCTTTACCGCCGCATTCTCGCCCGGCACAACTGACCCCCGCAGATAACCGCCAGGCAAAGGTTAAGGCAGCAAGCGCAGCGCCCGGATCGAGGCATCGATCCAGGTATCCGTGTCATCGCTGTCGGCCGAAACCGCCAGCCCCACAAGGCTCCCGGCCGGCTCGCCGAAGGCGGCAAGGTGGTCGGCGGCCAGGTCAATGCTCTCGCGGCGCTCGCCGGTTCCTGCCGGGTGGCGAATGATCGTGCGGCCGCGCTCGCCCAGATAGGGGGTGGGCAGGATGTCGCCTGCCGCGTGCGCGCCGCCCCAGACATACATCAGCACCCGAGCCTTTGGCTGGTCCATCAACTCCAGGATGTCGCTGTCCTTCGCCCGCCTGGCTATGTCCGGTGGCAGAAACACGAAATAGAGCGACAGGTTGCGGTCATCGCCCCCCTTCTGCGTCAGGTCCGTGGCCGGAACGCCGGCCCGCACGCGCCATTCCCACCGGGCTGTCCGCGTCTGCCAAAGGCGGGCATCCAGCTTTGTCCACAACAGCGATACGGTGCCGTCGGAGCGCACCGACAGGGTGTCCCCTTCCAGCCCGAAATCGTTGCTGGAGAAGAAGGAAAACCGCTGCTCCTTCCAGTTGTCATCGAAACGCACCGTGGATGCAGCGGCACCCGCCGGCGCCAGCAACGCGCCCGACAGGGCCAGGATGCCGCAAAGCTTCAGGACTGACCGCATAAAACCTCCAGCGATGGTTCGTCGCTTCCATACCCGGAACCGTCGGCGCACGCCAATCACATCCGCATCACCCAGGCCCCGCGCCTTCGCCCCAAGTGGTTCGATGCCGACAGACGATCCCCGTCCGTTGGCTGAATCGAACCACCGGATGAATGAAACAGCGGGCCGATTCACGAAACATTTGCCGTAGCAAACGTTTCGATCGGCCCCCTAGGCAGCGCCGGCGACGCCACTATGATAAGCGCCAACCGGACAACACCCTGCCCAACAGCGGAGACGCCCCCAGATGCTTGGTCGCGACGTATTCTTTGAAAGCCTGAAAGCCCACGGGGTCACCCGGATGTTCGGCAATCCCGGCACCACGGAAAGCCCGCTGCTCGACCATCTGGCCGACCATCCGTGGCTCGAATACATCGTGGCTCTGCACGAGGGCGTGGCCGTCGGCGCGGCCAGCTACTATGCCCAGGCGGCCGGCACCACCGGCATTGCCAACCTGCACGTCGCCCCCGGCCTCGGCAACGGTATCGGCATGGTGTTCAACGCGCTGAAGGCGAATGCGCCGCTGATCGTCACCGCCGGCCAGCAGGACACACGCATGCTGCTGCGCGCGCCCGTCCTCTCCCACGACCTGGCCGCCATGGCCGCACCGGTCACCAAATGGAGCGTGCAGGTGCAGCATGCCGACGACATGGCCGACATCATGCGCCGTGCCTTCAAGATCGCCAACGACCCGCCCTATGGCCCCGTGTTCGTCGCCCTGCCGATCAACGTGATGGAGCAGCCAACCGGGAACGCGGCCTTCACCGCCGGCCTGCTGCACCGCCTCCCGCGCCCCGACGCCGCCGCCTTGGCAGAGATGGCCGCGAAGCTAAGCGTGGCCCGCAATCCGGCCATCGTTGCCGGCGACGATGTCGCCCGTGCCGGAGCCTCGGCCGAACTGATCGCACTGGCGGAGAAGCTCGGGGCCACGGTCTGGCTGGAGGGCATCCGCGCCCAGTCGCCGCTGCCGAACCGTCATCCGCTGCTGCGCGGCACGCTGCCGTTGGAGGCCGGCAACATCGCCAAGGCGCTGGGCGAGCATGACTGCGTGCTGCTGCTGGGCGGCCCGTTCTTCGAGGAAGTCTGGTTCGACGACGCTTCCCCCTACCCGCCCGGTATCGCCTTGTTCCAGATCGAGGAAAACGCCAGCCAGCTCGCCCGCAACAACAGCCTGACCCTGGGCGCGGTCGGCGGCATAAAGCCGGCGCTGGCCGAACTGGCGGCAAAGGTCGCCCCCGACGCCCCGGCAGCCAAGGCCCGCTGCGAGGCGCTGGCGCTCGCCAGCGAGCAGGAGCGCGCGAGCCAGATCGCCCGCGCCGAACGCGCCGCCGCCCGCCGCCCGATGGCCATGTCGCTGGCGATGGAGACTCTCGGAGCCGCCGCCCCTGCCGGCACGGTGTTCGTGGAGGAGGCCATTACCGCCGGGCCTGACTTCAATCGCTCGGTCGAGATTGCCGGCACCGGCCACTATTATTCCGGCCGCGGCGGCGGCATCGGCCAGGGCCTGGCCGGTGCAATCGGCGTGGCCGTGGCAAAGCCGGAGGCACAGGTGGTCTGCGTTTCGGGCGACGGCTCGGCGATGTACTCGATCCAGGCCTTGTGGACCGCGGCGCACCACAACCTGAATATTACCTTCGTGATCCTCGTCAACCGCGAATACCGCATTCTGAAGCACAATATCGACAACTACCGCGCCCGCTTCGGCGTCGAGAGCAACCGCGGCTACACCCACATGGACCTGGAGGGCCCGGACCTGGGCTTCGTCGACATGGCCCGCGGCATGGGCCTCCGCGCCGAGCAGGTGACGGAGCCGGAGGATTTCACGGCAGCGCTGGAAAGCGCCTTCGCCCACGACGGCCCGTCGCTGGTGCAGGTGGTGATCGAAGGCAAGGCGTAGCGGATACCGGCCCATTTGTGCCATCGCGCGGCAAACTGGTCGGGATGGTAACGTGCTGTCCGCTATCGCGGCTGGCGGAGACAGGCTAAACAAGAGCAAATGACCGCCACCAACGCCCCGCCGCCCAAGCCGGCTGCCAAGTCCAACAGCCGCGGCCCTGCCGTCTTCGCGCTCTCGCTGATGACGGTGAGCGGCTTGCTTTGCTGGTATCTCTACGGCTTCGACACGGTCTTGCACATCCTGACCGCGGATTGGGAGTTGATGGTCAATGTCGTCCCGCGCATGGCGCTGGGCGTGTTGATCTACGGCTTTCTGACCGTGCTGGTGCCGCGTGACTGGGTGGCGAAGCACATGGGGCGTGACGCCGGCTGGAGAGGCATTGCCATCGGCCTGGTGGCCGGTGCGCTGGCGCCGGGCGGGCCGTGGGTGATCTATCCCATCGCCGCCATGCTGATCCGCTTCGGGGCGGAGGCCGGCGCCGTCGTTACCTTCATGATGTCGTGGAGCGTCCTCGGCATGAACCGTTTCCTGGTGTGGGAGGTGTCGTTCCTGGGCGAGGATCTGGCCTCCATGCGCCTGCTGGCAGCCTTGCCGCTGCCGATCGCATCCGGCCTGCTGGTGCGCTGGCTCTGGCCGGAGCGCGCCTGGCCACGCATCGACCGGACCTGAGGCGGAGGCTGGCGGCCCGTGAGCATTTCCACCCTGATCCTGATCGCCGCCGCCATCGGCCTTGCCATTGCCGTCTGGGTGCATCCCGACCGCAAGCTGTCGGAGGCGCTGGGGATTTCCAAACGTCAGGCGATCTTTCTGATCCCGGTGATCATTCCCGCCATCATCTCCGCCGGGTTTGTGGCGCAATTGCTGCCCAGCGAGGAAATCGGCCGCTGGGTCGGTGCGGAATCCGGCTTCGGCGGCGCGATGATCGCGGCCGCCTTCGGTGCGCTGATGCCGACCGGGCCGATGTTGATCCTGCCGGTCGTCGCTGCCCTGCTCAGCGCCAATGCGGGCGAGGGGCAGATGCTGGCGCTGCTGAACGCCTGGATGATGATGAACGCCCAGCGGCTGTTGCTCTACGATATTCCGCTGGCCGGCGCCTCGCTGACCGCCCGGCGCTACACCATGGGCGTGGCGCTGACACCGGTCGCCGCGCTGCTGGGGCTGGCGATTGCGGGCTGAGCCGCCCTGCGACCGGTAACGAAACGGCTGCTGCCATGACCGTTCTCATCAACGTCGTCTTCCCCGTCTTCGCCATCGTCGCCACCCTGCTGGTCGGGGCCACCATCGCCACGCTGGAGGCGACCCGCGCCGCCGGCCCCTCCTGCTGGACAATCGCGCGGGAGGTTGCCGGCATTCTCGCCCGGAACCCGCTGCTGATCGCCATCGCGGCAGGCCTTGCGGCCTCGGTCGTGCAACTGCCGATCCCGGCGCCTATCGGGAATTTTCTGGACCTGATGGCGTCAGCTGCCGGCCCCGTTGCCCTGTTCGCTCTGGGATTGTCGCTCACCGGCCACGCGCGGCTGAGCGGGCTGGTTGACGATTTCCGCCCTATTGATCCTGCTGGGGGTGGGGTAGGACTTGGGCGCAATCTCCGCCATCCGAGGAAGAGCGCCCATGCCCTACGAGCACATTCTGGTCGAGCGCAACGGCCCCGTCGCCACCATCGCCTTCAACCGCCCGCGCGTGCTGAACGCCTTCCACAACGAGTTGATGCACGAGACCCTGGCGGCGGTGAAGGCGTTGAACGCCGACGACGCCATTGAGGCCATCATCGTCCGCGGCGAGGGCCGGGCCTTCTCTGCCGGCTTCGACCTGAAGGCCGCCGCGGGCCGCAAGATGGAGGATGTGCAGGACTGGGAGGCGCAGATGGGCCTGCAATTCGACTTCATCATGCAGTTCTGGCATTCGCCGAAGCCGACCATCGCGGCGGTGCACGGCTTCTGCCTTGCCGGCGCATTCGAACTGGCGCTCGCCTGCGACGTTACCGTCGCTGCCGAAGGCACCCGCTTCGGCGAGCCGGAGGTGCGCTTTGGCACCGGCGTCATCGCCATGCTGCTGCCCTGGGTCTCCGGCCCGAAAGCGGCGAAAGAATTGCTGCTGACCGGCAACGACCGGGTCAGCGCCGCCGACGCGCTCCGCCTGGGCATCGTCAACCACGTGGTGCCGGAGAACGAAATTCTGGCGAAAGCGCAGGGCCTGGCAGAAGCCATGGCCAAGGCCTCCACCCGCTCGGTGCGGATGACCAAACAGGCGATCAACCGCTCTTACGAGACCATGGGCCTGTCGTCGGCGCTGCGCACCGCACTGGATATTGACGTGCTGCTGAACGCCGGCAGCAGCCCGGAGAAGGTAGAATTCGCCCGCATCCGCGACGAACAGGGCCTGAAAGCCGCCATTGCCTGGCGGGATGCTCGCTTTCGCGATGGCTGAGCGGCTCGCGCCCCGTGACGGATCGGCCCGCTATTTCCATAATCCGGCGGTTCGATTCAACCGACGGATGGGGACCGTCTGTCGGCTGCATCGAACCCCTGGCGCTGCTCCGTCCAGCTTTCGCAGAACGCCAGGGCCGAAGTGCTGAAGGGACGGCCCTCGCGCTCCCGCGGCCAGGCTTGGCCTTTTGCCTGCTCGCCGTTCAGCAGCAGCCGCGTGCCCAGCGCCGGGATCAGCACCGTGTTCACGCCGTAGGGCCGCTCCCCCGGGCCGCTGCCCGGCTGGGTGTGAATCATCAGCGGATCGCCGATATCGTACCAGGTGAGCGCAAGCTCCGCGTCGTCGCCGGTCACGTATTCGGTGTAGAAACGGTGCGGGTCGCCGTCCTTCTCGAACGCCGCGTCCTCCACCGGAATTGAGAGGTCGGCCAGTTCCGGGTTCAGCATGCCCTGGATGGTCTGTTGCAGCCAGCGCGCCATGGCGATGTTGTCGGACCAGATGCGCCAACGGTTTTCGGTCACCTCGCTTTTCAGATAGAGCACATGCCCCGGCCCCGCCGGCGACATGACATTGCGCCAATAGCTGGCAATGGTGGTCTCTGCCCCGCCATCGGTTTCGGAAATGCGGATAAACGGGTTTTCGCCGCAACACAGCACGCGGTTCGGATCGGCAGACATGGGCAGGTCTCCTCCTGGCGGTGAGCGGCAAGGCTACGCCGGCTGCGCCGGCGCTGTCTATCGCGCCGCCGCAGCCGGCAAGTCCGTTTCGCGCGCGAGCCCGGTCAGGCGCGGCGGCGCGCCGCGATGCCCGCCAACACCACCCCGCTCGCCAACAGGCCGAGCACCGTCGGCTCGGACACGATCTGGCCCCGGATCTGGCCCGGCGGCGAAGCCGGTGTGTGCACATTGAAATAAAGGCCGCGGGCGAACAGGTTCCCCAATTGCAGCGCCAGATCGGTGCCGGCGTTGCCCTCGCCAACGTCCCACGCGCTGGAGATCAGCCCAGCGACCGGATCGATCATCAGATCGCTGTTCAGGTCGTTGTTCGGCGAGATCAGGCCGAACACCACGCCGCCGTTGACGCCTTTGGGTGCGGCGTGAATGTGCATTGCGACGACGTCGTCATCGTTCGTTGCCGTTTGCATGCCGTCCAGGTCCAGCCCGAACAGCTGGACGGTCATTTCCAGGCGCGTCTGGGCGTCGTTCAGCGTCAGCTTCGCCGTGCCGCTCGCGCCGAGCGGTGTGGGTGCAGTGACTTCCTGGTCTTCGGTCAGGTTGGCGGTGAACATCGTCACCGCGCTTGCTGCCTGGGCACCGCCGAACGTCACGGCGGCCGCCAAGCCGATTGCTTGCAGCAGCTTCATCTGGTTTTCTCCCTAGCGGACCGATTCACGAAACGCTTGCCCTGGCAAGCGTTTCGTGAGTCGGCCCGCTATTTCCATAATCCGGCGGTTCGATTCAACCGACGGATGGGCACCACCTGTCGGCATCGAACCACTAGGTGTGGTGGCTCTCAACGGCCGGTGACCACCGGCCGCAGCGCATCGTCCGCGAATGCCAAGACCGCGGCGAGAAGTTCGTGACAATTATGGTTAAAATTCACGAAAACGTGACCGCAATGCCCATGTTGCGACCGCATCCGTTTGCCCCTGTCGGCCCCGTTGTCGGTCGGACGCCGCATCGAGCCGGCTTAGGGCAATCGTTTAAGTTTATGATCTGCAATCCAAAATACTGGATGCCATGCCCGCCTTGGCCGTGAATTGGCCACGGGCCCTGTTAGGTTTTGTGCAGGTTCGGTCCGGAATGTTAAGCTGCGGCCCCCGACAGTAACGCAGCAGGCCCCATGCAGCAGCACTATCTCCAATATCCCTGGTTCGGCGAGCATCCCACCGTCGGCTACCGCGCCTATGGCGATGCGGCCAACCCGAACGTTTTGATCTGCGTGCACGGCATCTCGCGCAATGCCCGCGATTTCGACACGATCGGCGAGGCGCTGTCCGACCTCTACTACGTCATCGCCATCGACATGCCGGGCCGCGGCCGCAGCGATTGGATGGACGACAAAATCCACTATGGCTACCCGCTTTACGAGACCGTGGCCGGCGAGATCATCGCCATGACCGGTGCCCGGCAGGTGGATTGGCTCGGCACCTCCATGGGCGGCCTGGTCGGCATGCGCATCGCCGCCATGGAGAATTCGCCGATCCGCAAGCTGGCGCTGAACGACATCGGCCCGTTCATCCCGGCCGCCGGCCGCCGCCACAACGCCCGCGTCTTCGGCCTCGATACCCGGTTTGCCTCGGAGGACGAAGGCGTGCAGTGGGTGCGCGAGAACCGCACCGCCTTCGGCCCCTTCACCGATGCAGAATGGCAGAAGTTCGGCCGCGATTCGCTGCGCCAGATCTCCGACACCGAGTGGGGCCTGGACTACGACCCCGGCCTCTCCGAGACCCGTTCGCTGGAGGACCACGACGCCTGGGACCAGTGGGAGAGGATCGCCTGCCCGGTACTCTGCCTTTGGGGGCTGGATTCGGTGCTGCTGACGCCGGACACCATCAAGCGCATGCGCACCACCGGCCCCAAGGCCCAAATCCACGAAGTGCCGGGCGTGGGCCACTGTCCCGGCCTGGTGGACGATGAGCAGATACAGGCCGTCCGCCGGTTCCTGACCGTATAGGCCGGCCCCGGCGCAGGCTTTTTTGCGGGCGGACAGCCGCTACTCCGCCGCCTTGCTGCCATCGGAGAGACCGCCCAACACCGCCGCCGTGTGCTCGCCCAGCTTCGGGGCGGCGGCGCGGATGGGCGGGCGTTCGCCGTCGAGCGTGATCGGCAGACCGCTGATGCGGAAGTCCTGGCCCGGCACCGGCTGGATCATCTTCACGGCGGCCAGTTGCTCGGACTCCGACAGGGCAGGGAGGTCGTTCACAGGCGAGTACGGCACGCCCACCGCCTCCAGCTTGGTGATCCAGTTGGCGCAAGTGTCGGTCAGCAGCACTTCGGCAATCAGCGGGATCAGGGTGGCGCGGTTCTCATACCGGGCGGCGGGCTGGTTGAAACGGGCGTCCTCGCACCATTCCGGCTTGCCGACCGCGGCAGCGAATTTCAGGAACAGGCGGTTGTTGCCGGCGGCCAGGCAGATCGGCCGGTCCTTCGTCTCGAATGTCTGATATGGCACCAGATTGGGGGAGGCAGCGCCGGTGCGCTCCGGCACCTCGCCTGTGTGGTTGTAGGCATTGAGGGGGGTGTTGACCCAGTGCACCGCGCTTTCGAACAGCGAGCAACCGACGATCTTGCCCTTGCCCGTCTGCCGCCGCTCTTCCAGCGCCGCCAGGGCGCCGATGACGGCCCACATGCCGGTTGCGGTGTCGTTGATCGCAGGCGCGCAGAAGGTGGGCGGATCCTCGGCGCGGCCGGTCAAAGTCATGATGCCGCCATACGCCTGGGCCAACGGGTCCATGCCGGGATGGCGCGCGAGGGGCCCTTCGTCCCCGAAGGCGGAGATCTGGCAATAGATCAGGCGTGGATTGACCGCCAGCAGGTCCTTGCCGCCAAAGCCACCGGCATCGGCAACGCCCGGGCGCAGGTTCTGGATGCACATGTCGGCCTTGCCAATCAGGGCATAGAGCTTGTCCAGGTCGTCCTTGGCCTTCAGGTCGAGCACCACCGACTTTTTTGAGCGGTTGGTGGCGTTGAACATCAGCGAGGCATCTTCCGTCGCCATCGGCCCCCAGAGCCGGGCATCGTCGCCGCCATTCGGCTTCTCGATCTTGATGACTTCGGCGCCCAGGTCGGCCAGGATCACGCCGGAGAGCGGGCCGGCCAGGGCCTGGCCGATCTCGACGACATTGATGCCCTCCAGGGGCAGACGGGTTTGGCTCATCGGGTCGGTTCCTCAATTGGGGGGCAATCTTTGGGCGAAAGCTTAGGCGGCGGCGGGCTGGAATTCCACTGCTGCCGACGCTCAACCTCCGAATGCCATCCGCTCCATCTCCCGCCGCAGCTTGTCGGCCGCGCTTCCCCAGCGCCACCGCATCGCCGTTAAAGTGCCGGGCGACGCCATGACCGTGCGCATGACCCTGAACCCCAAGAGCCTGGACACCAGCGTCGCTTCCTGGCGCCAACAGATTCCGCACGAACGTTCCGGTGCCGCATCCGGCACCCAACAGGCCCATGCCAGGGGCCTGGCCGATTCAGACCGCTAGACTTCCGATTCCGGTGTCAGGTATTCGCGGGTTTTTGCGAGCTTGGCTTCAGAGCCTGCCAGAAAAGGTATTGAGCGATATCAGCAGGTTGCGATTCAACCGCCTTTGTCGAGAAGATGGAGGCATCGGATGCCTTGGGCCGATGTTGAACGCGGACCTCCCCGCTTGGCAGCTGGCCTCTCTCTGCGCTATCACCTCGGGCAACAATGCTCTCTCCGAACCGAGGAAACCCGCCGCATGTCCCAGACTGCCACAACCGGCCTGCCGCTCTCCCGCTTCAAAGTGCTCGACCTGACCCGCGTGCGGGCGGGGCCGACCTGTGTGCGCCAGTTGGCCGACTGGGGCGCCGACGTGATCAAGGTGGAGAGCCCGCCGGACGGCAAGGAAGGGCTCGGCGGCGCGCGGGATGGCTCGGACTTTCAGAACCTGCACCGCAACAAACGCTCGCTGACCCTAAACCTGAAGGACCCGCAGGCCCTTGAAGTGTTCATGAAGCTGGTGGCCAGGTCCGACGTGGTGGTGGAAAACTACCGCGCCGACGTGAAGTACCGGCTGGGCATCGACTATGACAGCCTGGCGAAGGTGAACCCGGGGATCATTCTGGGCTCGATCAGCGGTTTCGGCGAGGACGGGCCTTACCGCGACCGTCCCGGCTTCGACCAGATCGCCCAGGGCATGGGCGGCATCATGTCGATTACCGGCGAGGTTGGCGGCGGGCCGATGCGCGCCGGCATCCCGATTGCCGACCTCTGCGCCGGCATGTTTTGCGCCCAGGGTATCCTGCTGGCGCTGCTGGAGCGGGAGACCTCCGGCAAGGGCCAGTGGGTGACCACCTCGTTGCTGCAAGCGCAAATCCAGATGCTGGACTTCCAGGCGGCGCGCTATCTGAAAGAGGGCGAGATCCCGGTCTCTGCCGGCAACGACCACCCGACCAGCATCCCGACCGGCGTCTTCCCGACGGCGGACGGCCATATCAATATCGCGGTCGCCGGCGGCGCGATCTACGAGCGTTTTTGCAAGGCTGTCGACCATGAGGAATGGCTGACGGACGAGCGCTTCGACACCGCGCCGAAACGCTCCAAGAACCGCAAGGAAATGAATGCCGTCATCGCCGAGGTGACAAAGCACAAGCCCAGCAACCACTGGGTGGAACTGTTCGAGAAAAAGGGCGTTCCCTGCGGCCCGATCTACAACATGGAACAGATGTTCGCCGACCCGCAGGTCAAGCACCTGGAGATGGCGACGCCGGTCCAGCACCCGCGCTTGGGCGAGTTCGACATCGTCAACCAGGCCATCCGCCTGAGCCGCACCCCGCACCGGATTCGCACCGCCACGCCCGAGCAGGGCGAGCATACGGACGAGATCCTGGCGCAGCTTGGCTATGACGCAGTGACAATCAAGGCCATGCATGACAAAGGCGCGGTTTAGGCTGTGACCGGCATTGCCCCTCGCCGTCACCCGCCGAGGCGGCATCGCCGACGAAACACTCCCGGCAGGCCTGAAGCCTCCCGGCGGCAGGTATGGATTGCTTCGCCCTTCGGGCTCGCAACGACGGAAGAAATACGATGACGACAACAGAATACGCCGACGGCCGGATGATTGCGGAGAAGCGCGACGGCATCGGCTGGATGATTTTCAACCAGCCGGAAAAGCGCAACGCCATGACCTACGCCATGTGGGAGGCGATCCCGCCGATCATGGCGGACTTCCAGGCCGACCCCGACGTGCGCGTCGTCGTCATGAAGGGCGCGGGCGACAAGGCCTTCGTTTCCGGCGCGGATATCTCCGAGTTCGAACACATGCGCGCCTCGCCGGAACAGACGCGCGAATACGACCTCTCCGGCGATCGGGCGCATGCGGCCATGGCCGCGCTGGAAAAGCCCTTCATTGCCCAAATCCGGGGCTGGTGCATGGGCGGCGGTGCCGCGATCTCGCTGGATGCCGACATCCGCATCTGCTCCGAGGACTCGCACTTCGGTGTGCCGGCGGCGAAGCTCGGCGTTGGCTATGGCTATGACGGCATCCGCCAGCTGGTGGACCTGGTGGGGCCGACTTTCGCGAAGGAAATCTTCTTCCTCGGCAAGCCATTCCCGGCGGAGGATGCCCGCATCATGGGCCTCGTCAACCGCGTCGTGCCGGTGGAGCGGTTGGAGGAGACGGTGCTCGAATACTGCGAGATCATCAAGAACAACGCGCCGATGACGATCCGCGCCGCCAAGGCCGCCGTTAATGCGGCAGTGCAGGACGAAAGCCAGCGCAAGCTGGGCGCCGTCGCCGAGATGGTCGAGGCCTGCTTTGCCAGCCATGACTACAGAGAGGGATACACGGCGTTTATGGAAAAGCGGAAAGCCCGGTTCCTGGGGCGCTGATTGTTGGTGAGCCGCCCGCAACAGGAAAGCCGGGTGCGCATCGACCTGACCGCTGTCGTGGTCGCCGTCGATGAGGGCCAGCCGTATGTGCTGACGGTGGACACGGCGGATGCGCCCGGCGTTGCCCTGCCATCCGGGCCGCTCGTCTCCGGCCATCGCACCTTGCAGGCGGGCCTGCGCACCTGGGTCGAAACCCAGACCAAGTGCCGGCTGGGATATGTCGAGCAGCTCTACACCTTTGGCGACCGCACCTCGATCCTGCAGGACGCGGGCGAGGCCGTCGGCCATCGCGCGGTTTCCATCGCCTACCTCGCCCTGGTTTCGATGCCGGCAGAGCAACTGGAGATGCAGGCGCACTGGATGTCCTGGTACGCCCTGTTCCCCTGGGAGGACAGGCGCGCCGGGCCCTCGCCCCTGATTGCCGGCCTGCACGACCGCCTGCTCGGCGCAGACGGTCGCAGCGACCAACGCGCCTGGCGGCAGCGGGTCGACCAGATTTTCGGAACCGGCCTGCTGCCCTGGGATGAGGAACGGGCGCTGGAGCGCTACGAGATGCTCTATGCCGCCGGCCTGGTGGAGGAGACCTATCGCGACCGGGACCAGCAGCCGCCGCAGGCCGACGGCGCCACCGCAGGCGCCTCACTCGCCGCCGACCATCGCCGCATCGTCGCGACCGCCATCAGCCGCCTGCGGGCCAAGATCAAATACCGCCCGGTGCTGTTCGAGTTGATGCCATCGGAATTCACCCTCTCGCAATTGCAGAAAACCGCCGAAGCGCTCTCCGGTATTTCGCTGCACAAGCAAAATTTCCGCCGCCTTGTCGAGCAACAGAACCTGGTCGAAGATACCGGCGGCGTCGCCACCGATACCGGTGGCCGCCCGGCCAAGCTGATGCGCTTCCGCGAGGATGTTCAGTTGGAGCGCCCCTCGCCGGGCCTGCGGGTCAGTGCCAACCGCCGCGCTCACATAACTTGATACCGCTCTGCCGGCAGGCCTTGTTCTCATTTCGAGCAATTCGGTCTTGACTCTTTTGTGACAAGTCTTATCCTCTGATCCAATATATGCTCAGAACGAGTAGAAGACCGCGCCGAGCGGTGTTTTTTTCGATCAGTTAAATGCTCATATTGAGCAAAAGGAACGTCTTATGCAACCGCAGCCCTTGCCCACCCAACCGGGCCGCCTGCCGTTCACGCCTGACATCGAGGCCCGCACGGCGCCGATCTACGAAAAGCTGAAGGATCAGATCCCCAGCGTCGAATGGCAGTTGTTCGCGCCCGAAATCGACGCCATCAACCGTCTGAAGCGCGAACGTAACGCCATCGTGCTGGCCCATAATTACCAGTCGCCGGAAATCTTCCACGGCGTGGCGGATATTGTCGGCGACAGCCTCGCCCTGGCACGGGAGGCCGCGAAATCCGACGCCGACGTCATCGTGCTGGCCGGTGTTCACTTCATGGCCGAGACCGCCAAGTTGGTGAACCCGGAAAAGACCGTGCTGATGCCGGATATGGACGCCGGCTGCTCGCTCGCGTCCTCCATCACCGGGCAGGATGTCCGCGACCTGAAGGCCAAGTATCCGGGCGTGCCCGTCGTTACCTACGTGAACACGTCGGCCGATGTGAAGGCCGAGTCCGACATCTGCTGCACCTCCGGCAATGTGGTCAAGGTGATCGAGTCGCTGGGCGTGCCGCGTGTGCTCTGTATCCCGGACGAGTACCTGGCCCATTACGTTTCGACCAAGACCGACGTCGAAATCCTGACCTGGACGGGCAAGTGCGAGGTGCATCAGGAATTCTCCGGTGACGATATCCGCACCTTCCGCGAGACGATGGAGGACGTTGTCGTCGTCGCCCACCCGGAATGCCCGCCCGACGTGATCGCCGCATCGGACTTTGCCGGCTCCACGGCGGAGATGATCGACTATGTCCGCACCGAGAAGCCGCCGCATGTGCTGCTGCTGACCGAATGCTCCATGAGCAGCAATATCGCCGCCGAACTGCCAGACGTGGAATTCGTCAAGTCCTGCGGTCTCTGTCCGCACATGAAGCGCATCACACTCGGCAAAATCCGCCGTTCGTTGGAGACGATGCAGCCGGTGGTGGAGGTCGATCCGGACGTGGCCGCCCGCGCCCGCGCCGCGGTCGAACGCATGCTGGCCGTGGTTTGAGGGGCGCTGTCCGATGACCAGCCCATCCCCCGCCCTGCCGGACCTGATGCTGGAGCCGGTCGTGCGCGCCGCTCTGCTGGAAGATCTGGGCCGCGCCGGCGACATTACCACCGACGCCCTGGTGCCCGATGGCCAAATGGCGGAGGCGGTTATCGCCTCGCGCAGGCCCGGCGTCGTCTCCGGAGTGACGGTCGCGGCCATGGCATTCCGCCTGATGGCGCCCGGCATGCGTTGCGAGATCGTCCGGGCGGACGGCAGCCGGGTTGCGCCCGGCGACGTGGTCATGCGGATCGCGGGGTCCGGCCGCGCCATGCTCTCGGCCGAGCGTACGGCGTTGAACTTCCTCTGCCGCCTGTCAGGGATCGCCACCGCCACGGCGGACCTGGTGGAGGCTGCGAAGGGCACCAAGGCCCGCATCAGCTGTACCCGCAAGACCACGCCCGGCCTGCGTTTTCTGGAAAAAGCCGCGGTGCGGGCCGGCGGTGGCGCCAACCATCGCTTTGGCCTGGATGACGCGGTCCTGATCAAGGACAACCACGTGGCGTTGGCCGGCGGGGTTGCCGTTGCCGTGCAAAAAGCGCGGGCTGCGGTCGGCCATTTGGTCAAGATCGAGATCGAGGTCGACACGCTCGATCAGTTGCACGAGGTCATGCCCGCCGCGCCGGACGCCATCCTGCTCGACAACATGCCGCCCGACGTGCTGCGCGAGGCGGTGGGCATCGTCGCCGGGCGCGCCGTGACCGAGGCCTCCGGCGGTATCACGCTGGAGAGCGTGCCGGCAATCGCCGCCAGCGGCGTCGACCTGATCTCCGCCGGTTGGCTGACGCACTCCGCCAAGAGCCTGGACCTGGGGCTGGATATCCAGATGCGTTAGGTCGTTCCGGCTACCGCCCGTAGGGGTAGCAGCGGACGCGGTCCAGCTTCAGGCCGAAGACTGCGCCCAGCGCCGCAATCGCATCGGCATGGTCGGGGTAGGGGTCGCTGTTGTTCTGGCCGACAATGACGGGCCGGAAGCGCGGGTCTTCCTTGCCGCCCGGCGGCAGCATGCCGGTGACGTGCGGCTCGCCCTCCATGTCACGGAGGGTTACGAAGAGCGGCATGGTGCGCTGCAAGTGCGCGTTCAGACCGATATTCGCCTCGAACGGAACGGCAGAGGTCGGCACATAGCGCTGCCGCGCCGCATTCATGGCGCGCAGGAAGTGTTTGGCGACCGCATGAGCCATGGCGGCGGATTCCATCTCCGCCTCGGCCTCGGTCTCCAGGCGGAACCATGTCCTTCCGTCCGGGGCGTCACCCAAGTATTTCATGGCTGCTCCATCTGCAAAGCATTGAGGCCGCGATCATACCAAGCGTCGCCGGCGGTGGGTATAGGTTCGTTGGCCTGTACCGGGGCAGTCGTCGCTCGATCGGCCGCCTCACAACCCCAACACCGGCTTTGCCAGGCTGTTCTTCGGCACCTCGCTGAAGCCGCCCACGTTGGCCACCCCGGATTCCGGGCCGGCATTGCCGCCGGCGTTCGGGCGCGAGAGCATGCGCAGCGAGCCGATCCGAAGCGTTTCCGCCTCGATGTCGGCCTCGGCCATGCGGTGGCGGCGGCGCTGTTTTGCATGGGGCGTCTCCGGTTGCCGACTATGGCAGCGGAGATTGTCGGCAAAGGTCAAGAGCCATGCCTCGTCTTTCGGGAACAGACTTGATCTGTGGCGCCAAAGCGGGTCTCGTGAGGCCCAAAGACCGTATGCAAGGGAAATTGCGTCCATGTCCGTTTCCGCGTCGCTCGACGCCATGTTCCAGGCCGCGGCAAGCTCCGGCAAGGTCGGCGGCGTCGCCGCGATGGCCGCCAAGGCCGATGGCACCGTGCTCTATAAGGGCGCTCATGGTGTCCGCCGCGTCGGAGAGGGGCAGCCGATGACCGACGACACGGTGTTCTGGCTCGCCTCCATGACCAAGGCGATCACCTGTGTCGGCATGCTGCAACTGATCGAGCAGGGCAGGGCCGCCATGGACCAGCCGGCGGCGGACCTGCTGCCGGCGCTGGCAAACCCGCAAGTGTTGACGGGATGGAGCGCGGATGGCCAGCCGCAACTGCGTCCGGCGAAGACGCCGATCACCGTCCGCCACCTGCTGACCCACACCTGCGGCATGAACATCTTCATATGGGACCGGGACATGACCCGCTATATGGAGGCCACCGGCACCTCGCGCGACATCGATCCGGATGAGCCGAAGCTCAACCTGCCGCTGATGTTCGAGCCGGGGGAGCGCTGGCAGTATTCCTCTGGCATCGACTGGGCCGGCGCGGTGATGGAGGCGATCACCGGCAAGAAGCTGGGCGTCTATCTGAAGGAGGCGGTTTTCGACCCGCTCGGCATGGACAGCACCGGCTTCGCCCGCACCGGCTCCATGTATGCCCGCCAGGCCTCACTGCACCTGCGCCGGGCGGACGGCTCGCTGGCGCCGCAGGAAATGGGGCCGAACCGGGCGCCGCGGATCGAGCGCGGCGGCGGCGGGCTCTATTCGACCGCCGGCGATTACATGACCTTCATGCTGGAACTGCTGAACGATGGCGGCCGGTTGCTGAAGCCAGAGACCATGCCGCTGGTGCGCGAGAACCAGATGGGCGACCTGCGCGTCGCGCCGATGATCACCACCAACCCGGCGCTTTCTTATGACGCCGAGTTCTTCCCCGGCGTGCCGAAGGCCTGGACTGCGGCCTTCCTCACCAACCTGGAGGACGCACCCACCGGGCGCAGCGCCGGCTCGCTGGCCTGGGCGGGGCTCTCGAACTGCTACCAGTGGATCGACCCGAAAAAGGGCGTGGCCGGCATCGTTCTGGCCCAACACCATCCCTTCGCAGACCCCGCCGTGCTCGACCTGCTCTATGGGCTGGAGCGCGGCGTTTACGAGATGATTGGCTGATCCGAAGCCGAGGTGACCCGTCCGATGCAGCCGGTGGCTGCGAAGGCGGTTGCGGTAACAATCATCGGTGTCGGGTTCGGTGGCGTCATACAGTCGAGTTTACGACCGAAGGAATTACGCCTCAAGAAACCGTGATCCAGTTGGCGTGTGCGTTCTCAATATGTTGTCTGATTTTTTGGCCTGTCTCTAATGCCAACGGCGCGCGTCGGCGGTATTAAGGTATGCGGGAATGGGCGCCAGGCGTTTGCATTCGGGATGAATTTAGGGCAAACTTTGGGTCTGATTGGCAATGCAATATTAACGTTTGCGGTCAAGTGGCAAACCAAATTTGGAGAGCAAGGCGATGTCCGGTAAAACCAGCCAGAGTGCAGTGGTGTCTTTCGTGAAGAATGTTCAGCCGAAGCACTGGGCGACCCTGCTCGGGTCTTCGGCGTTGGCGTTGTGCTTGAACATTTCAGCGCCGGCCCATGCCGCTTCCGTTACCGACAGCGGCGCCGCTGGCGGGACAGGGGCTAGCGGTGTTGCCGGCGACCCGGCGACGGCGGGCGGTCCCGCCGGCGATGGCGGCGATGGCAGCGCCACGGCCAACACCGTGGGTGAGAACAATACGGCCACCGCAACCGGTGGCGGCGGTGGCACCGGCGGCAGCGGCGGCAATGGCGTCGATGGCGGCGATCCGGACAGCGACGCCGACGGCGGCGACGGTGGCGCCGGCGGCAATGGCGGCGATGCCACGGCCACGGCCGACAGCTCCAGCGCGACGACGGTGACCTCCGATGCGAACGCGAACAGCGGTGGTGGTGGCACCGGCGGGTTCGCCGGCAATGCCGCCGGGGCGGGTGTCTCTGGCGCCGGCGGTGCCGGTGGCGATGCCGGCACGGCGACGGCAGATGCCGACGCGACGGTGACCGGCGCAACCGGCAATGCGCTGGCGGATGCCGATGCCTTTGGCAGCAGTGGCGGCTTCGGCCGGCAGGGTGGCAGCACGGGTACGCCGGGCGCGCATGCCGATGGCGGCGCTGGCGGCGATGCCATAGCCACGGCGGATTCGAACACGGTTGCCGGCAGCGGCACCTCCACCGCCAATGCGCGGGCCGATGCGGGCGCTGGCGGCGGTGCCGTCAGCCACGGCACCGGCGTGACCGCGGGCAATGCGGGCGCGGCAATGGCGACCAGCAATGCGTTGGGCGGCACCGGCAACGCCAACGCCACCAGCCAGGTTGTCGGACGGAACGGCGGCTTCATTTCGAACGGCGGCGCAGGGACGTTCGGCACCGGCGGCAATGGCAGCACCGCCCAGGCGGTGAGCAATGCCACCACCGGTGGCAGCGGCAATGCCAATGCCAACTCCACCGCCAATGGCGGCAATGGCGGCACCGGTTTCGGCGTCGGTGGCAGCGGCGGCGATGGCGGCGTTGCCAGCGGCAGCAGTGCATCGGCCACGGCGACCGGCACGGGCCAGGCAGACGCGACGGTGAGCCAGACGGGCGGTGCCGGCGGGGGCGGCTCGTCCGGGGCGGATGGCGGCGACGGCGCCAGCTCGACCCTGGTCGATGCGGTTTCCGTGACCTCGGCGAATGGCTCTTCGGATGTGAACCGCGGGCGTCAGGTCGCGACCGGCGGTGCCGGTGGTAATTCGGATACGGGCATGGCCGGCCAGGCCGGCTCGGCCACCTCCGTGTTGGGCAGTGCAATGACGCCCTACACCAACACCGGCGGTGGCTCAGTGTTCGGTGACGCCCAGGCGAGCGGCGGCAGCGGCGGTCATATCTCTGGCGGCAGCGGCTCCGGCACCGATGGCGGCGATGCGACGGCGACGGTGATTGCGGGCGACGCCGGCAACGGCGCGCCCGACGTGCGCGCGAATGCCAACGCCACCGCCGGCAGCGGCGGCCAGGGACAGGGCGCCGGCGAGAGCGGCGGCAATGGCGGCACCTCGACGGCCACGGCGGAGGCGACCAACGCCACGGGCGACGCCGATGCCGATGCCGATTCGGGGAATTTTAGCGCAAATGGCGGCACCGGCTTCAATGGGGCCGCGGGCGGCGATGGCGGCGATTCCGTGGCCAGCACCAGCGCCTTCGCAACCGGCGCCACCGGCGCGGCGACGGCGAACGGCTTTGCCCGTGGCGGCGGCGGCGGTGCCTCTAGCGGCGGCACGGCGATGGCGCCGGCCGATGGCGGTGCCGCCGGCAACGGCCAGAGTGCGAGCACTGCCGAGTCGGCCAGCAGTTCGGCAACCGCCGGTGACCGCGCCGACGGCGGCACGGGCGGCAGTGTCGGCGGTAGCTCGGTCGGCAGCGGCGGCGCCGGCGGCACGGCGTCGAGCAGTGCGGCGGCGGTCAGCGGCGGCACGGCGAATGCCAGCGCCAATGCGGATGCGAATGGCGGCGCCGGCGGCACCGGCCGCGGTGCGGGGCAGAGCGGCGGCGACGGTGCCACGCTGACCGACATGAGCTCGGCGTCCGCGACCGCGGCCGGCAGCGGCGGCACGTTCGCCACCGCGCGCCAGAATGGCGGTGCGGGTGGCAATGGCACCGATGGTGCCGATGGCGGTGCCGGCGGCGATTCGAGCCTGACCGACGCGGTTCAAATATCGGGTACGGGCGCCAGCATATTCAACAACCAGGCAAGCCAATTTGCGACCGCCGGCAATGGCGGTGGCAGCGACGGCGGCATTACCGGTGCTGGCGGTGACGCCAGCTCCGTGCTGGGCAGTGCGATGACACCGCTCACCAACACGGGCGGCGGCGGCCTGCTGGCCACGTCGCGGGCCGATGGCGGCGGCGGCGGTGCGGGCACCGGCGGGAGCAATGGCGGCGCCGGCGGTGCCGCGACGGCGGAGGCGCATACCGGCGACGGCGGCTCCGGCAATCAGGTGAACACCAGCATCACCGCCCAGGGCGGCATCGGCGGCTCTTCCGACACCGGCCAGGCCGGCGCCGGCGGCGATGCGGTCGCCAGCGGCTCGGCCAACAACACCGGCGATGTCGATCTCAACCTTACGGCCACCGGCGGCGCCGGTGGGGCCGTGGCGTCCAATGGCTCCGGCACGGCTGGCACCGGAGGTGCTGCCTCGGTCGGCATGGTCTCGGCGGCATCGAGTGCCGGCAATGTCGATGTCGATATTACCGTCCGCAGCGGCGCCGGCGGCCCGGCAAACTCTGGCACGAACACCGGCACGGCGGGTGCCGGCGCCAACACGACCGTCAATCTGACCGACGTCACCACGACGCCGAACAATGCCGACCTGACGGTCAATGCCAGTGGCGGCGCCGGTGGCGATTCGGTCAGCGGCAACGGCGCCGATGGCGGCGATGTCGCTGTCACCCTGAACGAGACCGTGGCCAGCGCCCGGCTGGATCTGCGGACGCAGAACGCGGCCGGCGGGACAGGCGGCTCGTCCTCGGCCGGAATGGGTTTTGCCGGCGGCAGCGGCGGCGACGCCACCGGCTCTCTGACCGGCACCAACAGCGTCGGCAATGTTGCCGTCGATGGCGATACGCTCGGCGGCAGAGGCGGTTCGGCCTCCAATGCTGCCGATGGCGGCGCCGGCGGCGATGCGAACGGTTCCTCGACGGCGATTGCAACGGCGGCCGATCAGGTGGCGACCGCCAATGAGAATGCCGCCGGCGGCACTGGCGGCTCGGTCGGTTTCGGCAGCACGGGCGACGGCGGTGCCGGCGGCTCCGCCCAGTCCAGCGCCAGCGCCAGCGCGGCGAACACCGGCACCTCCACGATCGGCGCGACCGCGACGGCGGCAGGCGGCAGCGGCGGCACGGGCCGCGGCGCCGGCAACAGTGGCGGCGATGGCGGCGCGGTCGCCGGCGTGAGCGCAACGGCAACCTCCTCCGCCGATGGCCGGGCGAATGCAACGGCGAACGCCAACGGCGGCTCCGGCGGTACGGGTTCGGACGGCGCCGATGGCGGCGATGGCGCGAGCGTCAGCGTTACGGACGCGGTCACGGTCACCACGGCCAATACCCAGGCGGATGTGAACACGGCCACCCAGAACGTCACTGGCGGGTCCGGCGGCGCGTCGGATGGCGGTTTGGCCGGCCAGGCGGGGGATGCCACGTCGATCCTTGGCAATGGCCTTTCGCCCTTCACCAACACCGGGGGCGGCACGGTCCATGGGCTGGCTCGGGCAACCGGTGGCGTGGGTGGCAACATTTCATCCGGCAGCACCGGCTCCGGCGCCGATGGCGGCGATGCGACGGCGACGATCATTGCCGGCGACGCGGGGAATGGCAGCCCGGATGTGCGCGCGCAGGCGGATGCCGACGCCCGGAATGGCGGCACCGGTCGCGGTGCGGGCGAGAGCGGCGGCGATGGCGGCATCTCGGTGGCGACGGCTGAGGCAAGCAACGCCACTGGCAGCGCGGACGCGGATGCCGATGCCGGCAACGGCTTCAACTCGGGCGGCGGCAGTGGTACCGATGGAGCCGACGGCGGCAATGGCGGCGATTCGGTGGCCAGCACCACTGCGAGCGCGACCGGCACCGGCGCCGACGCCGGGCGCGCCGATGCCCGCGGAGTCGCCCGAGGCGGCAATGGCGGCACCTCCAACGGCGGGACCGCCTTGGCGCCGGCGAACGGCGGTGATGGTGGCAATGCCACAAGCAGCAGCAATGCCAGCTCTGCCGAGGATATCGCCAACGCGGATGATGATGCCTTTGGCGGCACGGGCGGCAGTGTCGGCAGTGGCTCGGTCGGCAGCGGCGGCGCCGGCGGCACGGCGGCGAGCGGCGCGATCGCTCTGGCTGGCGGGGCTGGTCCGGCAACGGCCAACGCGTTTGCCAGCGGCGGCAATGGCGGCACGGGCTATGGCATGGGCGAAAGCGGCGGCACCGGCGCGAGCCTGACCGACATGGCCAGCGCCAGCGCCACGACCACGGGCGGCGGCCCGACCAACGCCACGGTCGCGCAGAATGGCGGCGCGGGCGGCCAGGGCCGCGAGGGCGCGACGGCGGGCGCGGGCGGCTCGTCCAGCCTGACGGATGCGGTGAGCGTCTCCGGCACGGGGACGAGCACATCCGACAACCGCGTGTCCCAGACCGCGAATGGCGGCGCCGGTGGCACCGGCTTCGACGGTGCCGATGGCGGTGCCGGCGGCGATGCGACCTCCGTGCTGGGCAGCGCGATGACCCCGTTTGCCAATGGCGCGGCGGGCTCCATCGACGCCAATGTCGATGCCAGGGGCGGCAATGGCGGTGGCGGCGATGCCGCCGGCAATGGCGGCGCTGGCGGCATGGCCACAGCCGATTCGCACGTGGCCGATAGCGGTGGCAACACGCTGCGCAACAACGTCAACGCGCAGGGTGGCAGTGGCGGCAACACCGATGATGGCCAGGGCGGCCAGGGCGGCGACGGTCTGGCGGGCGGTTCCGTCACCAGCGGCGGCTCGTCCTTTCTGGGGGTTAGCTCGCGCGGCGGCAGCGGCGGCAGCGTCAATGGCAGCGGCTCCGGCGCGGCGGGCGATGGCGGTACCGGCACGATTGGGCCGATTTCGGCGACCTCGACCGGTGGCGGCGATGTCGATGTGGACGTGACCGTCAGTGGTGGTGCGGGTGGCTCGGCCAACGCCGCGACCAACATGGGCACGGCGGGCGATGGCGGCGCGGTCAACACCAGTCTGACCGACGTCACTGCGACCACCGGCAATGCCGACCTTTCCGTCAACGCGGATGCCGGCAATGGCGGTGGGGCTGACAGTGGCGATGGCGGTGCCGGTGGTAACGCCACCGTGGTGCTGAACGAAACCGTCAGCAGCGCCTCGCTTGACCTTTTCACCAACAACGTCCGGGCCGGCAATGGCGGCTTCAGTTCAAGTGGGATGGGCACGAGCGGTGGCGCCGGCGGCGATGCAGCCGGCACGCTGAGCGGCGCGAACGATGCGGGTCGGGCAACGGTCAACAACAACGTTTTCGGCGGCACGGGCGGCGGCGCCAGCAATGGCGGCGATGGCGGCCAGGGCGGCGATGCGGTGGGCAGTTCCACTGCCACGGTCACCACGGCGGATGCCATCGCTACCGCATCGGATCGAGCGCAGGGCGGCACTGGTGGCTCCGTAAGCTTCAACCAGACGGGCAATGGCGGCCAGGGCGGCGCGGCGCAATCGACCGCGGTTGCGAGCGCCAGCAACACCGGCACCTCCACCACCAGAGCGACGGCGGATGCCGACGGCGGTGCTGGTGGCCGGGGTGAGGGGCCGGGCAATAGCGGCGGTGCCGGCGGCGTCGCCAGCGGCAGCACGGCCTCTGCCACCTCCACTGCCGGCGGACGCGCCGATGCGAGCGTCTTCCAGACGGGCGGCAGCGGCGGCGATGGCCGCCAGGGCGCCGATGCCGGTGCCGGTGCGGATTCCGTGCTGGCGGATGCGGTCAGCGTCACCACGTCGAACACGACCGTTGGCGCAAACAATGCGCGGCAACAGGCGGTCGGCGGCGCCGGCGGCAATGTGGACTCGGCGCTCGGCACGGCTGGGCAGGGCGGCAACGCCACCTCGACCCTAGGCAGCGTGATGACGCCGTTCAGCAATGCGGGCGGCGGCACCGTCGATGGCGAGGCGGAGGCGTTTGGCGGTGCGGGCGGCAGCGTGACCTCCGACACCGGCTCCGGTGCCGATGGCGGCACGGCCACGGCGACGACGGTGGCGGGTGACGGCGGGTTCGGCGCGCCGGACGTGCGGGCGACGGCGGATGCCGATGGCGGCAGAGGCGGCACGGGCCGCGGCACGGGCGAGAAAGCCGGCGACGGCGGCCTCTCCACGGCGTCGGCGACGGCGACCAACGCGACCGGCTCCGCAGATGCCGATGCGTTCGCGGGCCAGTTCGGCACGGCGCCGGGAGGGAGCGGCACGGACGGCGCCGATGGTGGCCAGGGCGGCCACTCCGATGCCACGGCGGTCGCGACCGCGACCGGCACCGGTGCCGACGCCGGCCGGGCGGATGCCCGCGGGAACGCTCGCGGCGGCAATGGCGGCAGTTCCAGCGGTGGGACGGCCATGGCGCCGGCGGATGGCGGCGCCGGCGGCAATGCCACCAGCAGCAGCACCGCAACCGCTGCCGAGGGCGTCGTGTCAGCCGACGACGACGCCAGGGGCGGCACGGGCGGCGCTGTCAATTCGGGCTCTATCGGCTCGGGTGGCAATGGCGGCGCGGCGTCGAGCATTGCCTCCTCGCAGGCCGTCGGCGGTACCAACTCGTCCAACGCCAATGCCAATGCCAGCGGCGGCAATGGCGGGACCGGCCGCGGTGCGGGCGAGTTCGGCGGCAATGGTGCCGATGCAACGGCGATGGCAACCGCCACCGGTCCGGCCAACAGCAATGCCTTCGCCACGGCGACGGGCGGCAATGTCGGCCAGGGACTGGACGGTGCCAGCGCCGGCACCACCGCCGGCTCTGCCAACGCGCTGGCAACGGCGGATGGCACCAGCGGCACGGCGCAGGCAACCGCGAACTCCGGCGGCACCATCGGCCAGTTGGTGCAGAATGGACGTGGCTTTGCCAGCAGCGAGGTCGGCAGCGCTTCCACGGCGGAGGCTGACGTCAACTTTGCGAGCCAGATCGGCAGCACGGCGGATACCGCTGGCCGACAGGCAGCCTCGCTGAGCGGCCTGATGCCCGGTGGCGATGCCACGCTCGCCCACTTGGCGGACAATGCCGTCCTGGCGAACTACAACGTCGTCGGCACGTCGGGCAACCAGTCCACCGCCAACAGCGGCAAGGTGCAGAGCGACATCGTTGCCGCCGGCGTGCTTTCCGGCACGCACTCGCCGGGCAGCACATCCACCGACCGCGACCACAACGCCGATATCGACGTGGATATCGACGACGCCCAGACCGGCACCGGCCAGCAGAATCTGCTGGTCAGCTTCCTGAACCCGGTGGTCGGCAGTGCCGGTTTCGATCAGGCGACGATCACCGTCCGCATGGAAGGGTCTGCGGTTCTGAGCCAGACCTTCTCCGGCGCGACGGCGGAGGCGGATGCGCTCGCCTTCCTCGGCAACACGACCCATGACCTGGGCGCGTTCCAGGCCACGAGCGGCGTGCTGGATGTGGATATCGACCTCGACGTCCGCACCGATGGCGTCGATGAGGGCCTGTCGGTCGAATATGTCATCGGCAACAGCCAGGTGACGCAGCGGGCCGTGCCGGTGGTGCAGCCGGACAGCGTCGCCACCGGCGAGTTCCATATCGGCGAGGATTCGCTCACCGCCATCACCGTCTCGAACGTGGCGGTGGCCGGCTCCGACGGTGCCAATGCCAGCTTCACCGGCACCACCGGCGACGGTATCGACAATGCCGGCACGGTCTCCGGTCTGGCGGCGGGCAGTTCGGACAGCGCCGCGCTGGCGGTCGGGATCGACACCGGCACGGTCGGCAACAAGACCGGCACCGTGCAGGTGACGACCGAGACCGATGGCAGCGTCACCGGCGGCGGCGCCGAAACCTTCGCGACCGAGGATATTGCGGTCAGTGGCTCGGTGTTTGCGTTGGCGACGCCGACCATCGACAACACCCCGCAAGACCTGGGCGATGTGCACGAGGGCGACCTGGCGCGGGCCAGCGTCTCGATCTCGAACGGCGGCATGGCCGATGGGTTCCACGAGTCGCTGGATGCGAGCTTCAGCGGCACCACCGGCGGCGATACGCTGGCGATGTCGCCCATGGGCTCCATCGACAATCTGGGCCCGGCCTCGACCGACAACACCTCGCTGACCTTCGACCTCGACACCGCCGCCGCCGGTGCCAAGACCGGCTCGGCGGAGATCGCCTTGGTTTCGGACCCGAACGGCATCAACTCGCTCGGCCAGACCAACCTGGCGCCGCAGACGGCGGAGGCCAGCGTGACGGTCTTCCGCCTGGCGCAGGATCAGGTGAGCAGCCCGGTCAATCTCGGCGACGTGCATGTGGGCGACATGACCACGGCCAATGTGAGCGTCGCCAACCTGGCGCCGAACGACACCTTCTCGGAGGTGCTGGACGCCCAGTTCACCGGTAACAACACCGGCGATGTCACCGGGACCTCCGGCATGGTCGACAATCTGGGCCCGGGCGCCAGCGACAACTCCTCGCTGTCGGTCGATCTGACCTTCGATAGCGCCGGCAACAGCGTCAGCACGGCGGAAGTGCAAACCGTCTCCGACGGCGACACGGTCAATTCGCTGGGGCAGACGGTGCTCGGCAACCAGGACGTTACCTTCAACGCCACCGCCTATCGCCTGGCGGAGGCGACGCCGGCCAGCACCAGCCAGTCGCTCGGCGATTTCCACGTCGGCGATGCGATTACCGCGAATGTGAGTGTCGCCAACACGGCGGTCGCCGACCTGTTCTCGGAGAATCTGGACGCCAGCTTCACCGCCAACACCACCGGCGACGTGACCGGCACCAGCGGCTCGATCGATGGGCTTGCGGCCGGGGCCAGCGACAACGCCACCATGAGCTTCTCGCTGGCCAATGGCAGCGCGGGTGCGAAATCCGGCACGGCGGAGGTGAATTTCGACTCCGACGGCACGGGCATCAACTCGCTGGGGCAGACGGATATCGGCAATCAGGTCTATTCGGCCGATGCCAATGTCTATCTGCTGGCGCAGCCGAATGTTGAGGGCTTGCTCGACTTCGGATCGGTGCTGCAAGGCTCGGTGCAGACGCAGACGATCACCGTCACCAACACCGACCTGGCCGGAACGTCGTTCCAGGAAAGCCTGAACGCCATGGTCTCTGGCTTCGGCGGTGACGTGGCGGCGGCGTCGGGTGCGATTGCCAACCTGTTGGCAGGCCAGAGCGACAGCGTCACCATCACCGCGACGCTTGATACCGGTGCCACCGGCATGAAGAGCGGCAGCGTGACCATCGGCCTGTCGTCCGAAGGCTTCGGCGACAGCGCCAACAGCCTGGGCGTCACCGTGCTGCCCGATGCCATCACCAATGTGATCGGCGTGGTCGGTGCGGTCGGCAGCTTGGCGGTTGGCGATGCCGCGCCGAACCCGCTCGATTTCGGCAACCTGCGTGTCGGCGATGCGGCGACACAGGACCTGACCATTTCGAACCTGTCCGCCGGCATGGCGGAAACGCTGAGCGCCAGCTTCAGTGCCACCACCGGCGACGTCTCGACCAATATGGGATCGGTCGCCAGCGTGGCGCCGGGCGCTATGGACGTCGGCTCGATGCAGGTCAGCCTAGCCACCGGCTCCGCCGGCGCCAGGAACGGGTCTGCCACCGTCGACTTCGTCTCGAATGGCGAGTTCAACAGCGGCATGGCCACGGCGGTCGGCAGCGAAGAGGTGATAGTCTCCGCCAACGTCTTCCAGGTGGCGGAGGGGCCGGCCAGCATCGCCGATGTCGACTTCGGCAACTTCCACGTGAACGCAGGCAGCGCCTCGCAGAACGTGGCGGTGACGAACTCGGCTATGGGGCCGGCCGGCTTCGTCGAGGGGCTGAACATCGGCACGCTCAACGGCAGCGGCGCGGCCATGGCCTCCAACCTGCTGGGCGGCGGACCGATTGCGGCCGGCGACACGCAGAATGCCATCGGCGTCAGCATCGATACCGGCACTGCCGGCAGCATCGCCGGTTCCGTCGATGTGCAGTTCCAGACGGATGGCACCGGCACCAGCGGCCTCGCCAACATGGATGTGGGCGGCCTGGTCTCGTTCGGCGTGACCGGCGCCGGCTTCAATCTGGCGGCGGGCGATGCGGCGCCGACGGTCCTCAACTTCGCGGCCAAGCGCGTTGGCGAAATGGCGGAGAGCCAGACGGTCACCATCTCGAACACCGCCCCGGCCAGCGCCTTTACCGAGACGCTGACGGCGGATATCGGTGCGGCGCCGGCGAACTACGCATCGTCCACCGGCCAGCTCACCGGCATTGCCGGCGGCGGCAACGACACCTTCGACGTGACGCTGAATACCGGCGTTTCCGGCGATTTCGACGGCCAGACGCTGACCATCGACTACACCTCGAATGAGGTGATGATGAGCGGCTTGGGCGACACCGGTGTCGGCAGCCAGAACGTGACCCTGAACGGCAAGGTCTATCAGGCCGCCGTGCTGGATCAGCTCACCACCAGCATCGACTTTGGCACCGTCCATGTCGGCGACGTGGTGACGACCCAGGGCATCGGCATCGAAAACGATGCCATGGGCGCGCTGACGGATGTCATCACCGGCGGCTTCGGTATGGTGGACGGGCCCTTCCAGGGCAGCGGCGATCTGGGTGCGGGTGTGGTCGCCGGCGCCAACAGTGCGGCGCTGCAAGTCGGTCTCGACACCGGCACGGCGGGCGTGTTCAACGGTCAGGCCACGCTGGACCTGTTCTCGTCCAATCCGGATCTGGCCGATTTGGGGCTGATGAGCCAGGCCGTCACCCTGTCCGGCACGGTCAACAACTTCGCCAACCCCGAGTTCCTGCAACAGGGGGGCGACGGTTTGCTGGGCGGCATGGGCGATGCGTTCGTGCTCGACTTCGGCAGTGTGACCGAGGGCAGCGGTGTGATGACCGCGCTGCTGGGCGTCATCAACGCCGTTACGGGCCCGGCCGACTTGCTGGACGGCCTCTTTGCCGATGCGGCCATGAGCTTCGCGCTCGGCGGTTTCGATCCGTTCATGGATGTGGGGGCCGGCGATATCTTCGGCGGCCTGTCGGTTAGCTTCGACACGGATGCGCTGGGCACGGGCTTCTATTCGGAGAGCGTGACGCTGATGGCCACCGGCCACAATGCCAGCGGCTTCAGCGCGGCGCTGCCGGATGTGACCCTGACCATTCAGGGCCGCGTCGTCGGCGTGGCCGGCGTGCCGGAGCCAGAGACCCTGGCCCTGGTCCTGGCCGGCGTCGCCGGCGTCGCCTGGGCCCGCCGGCGCCAACAGCAACGGCGGCGGGCGGCCTGACGGCTGCCGCTGCCTGCGGGTGACAGCAAACGCCCCGATCCGGGTATCCGGATCGGGGCGCACTCGTTTCGGTGAAGCGGGTGAGGCTCGTGGCCAGGCCCGCGGCGGTTGCGGCGGTGTTTGGCCCCTATGACCAGGCGCGTTCGCCGGGCGCCGGCGGGTTGCGGGGCGGGCCGGCAAAGCACTGGGCAATCGCCATCCATTTCTGCGCGGCGTCGCCGACCACCGTCAGGGACACGTCCTGGATGTTCCGCCCTTGCGTCACCACCTGGCAGAATTCCAGGGCAGACCCCTCGACCTTTTCGGCGTCGCTCGGCACGCCCCATTCCCAGACGGCGCCGCTGGGTGCGGTGAGGCGGACATAGGGTGTGTCGGGGGCGGGCGGTTCCTCGCCACGATTGGCAAAGGTCCAGCCATAGGTGCGGACGCCGATTTCGGCGATATTGCGGATGCGGTCGAAATGGTCGCGCGGTTCCTGCAGCAGGTCGTAGATATCCTGCGCGTGTGCCCAGGTCTCCATCTGGCGGGCGGTGGCGCACATGCGCACACTCATCGATGGACCGACCCAAAGCACCCGATCCTTGGGATCGCGCGTGCTCAACAGGTCGCAGAGTTGCTGGAAATACCTCCACCATTGCTCCCGCAAGGCAGCGCCGGTTTGCATGGCCGGGCCGATACCCTCGCCGCCAACGCCGCTCTCGCGCACCGATTGGCGCTTCTCCAACAATTCGAGGAAGGCGGCCTCGTCCGTCATGGACAGAACGGCCATCCAATCGCCCATGTGCAGGTGCTGGACCACGTCGTTTGCGGTCCAGCCTTTGAAGGGCGTCGGCCGGTCCCAATCCTCCGGCTTCAGACGGCCGAGAAAGGTATGGAAATCAGCGCCTTCGGCGCGCAGGTCTTCAGCTTGAGGCAGCATAATCGAAGGTTCCGGTCGGGATGTGGGGAGCGTGCGGAGGATTCTGGACCGGACCGGCGGCGCCGCGCAACCGAAGAGTTCAAGCCGGGGGAACCTTCGGTAGCGGCGTGCTGCAATGGTGGCCTTTCCGGTTACCTGTTCAGAAGACGGTGGTGGAACGGAGTTGCGCCGAGGGCCTTGCGTAGCGCATGCTCCAATTTCTCGTTGCTGTTACCCCTGCCAAGGTCGATTGCGACAAAGTCCTGCAACGACTGCGGCAAGTCGAAAGGTGGGGGCGGCACGGTCACCGGGATGACACGGCTCTGCCATTCCTCCGGGCTTCCGTAATGGTTATGGGCGCGGTCCAACAGAGTCTTTGCGCGGCTGTGAGGGAGAAGCGAGTTGGGAGTGGCCAGGAAGAGGGTAACAGTTGCATTCGCCAGTGCCCGGCCCTCTGCATTTTCCCGGTGTTCGCCGCCATGCAGGCGTTCTGAATCGAGCCATGGGTTGAACCCCAGGCGTTTCAGACGGCGTGAAATTTGCTTGGCGGTTGGCAGATCGTTGTCATCGTAGATGATGAAGACGGGCTGCTTCTTTCGGAACATATTGCGTATGAAAATACCTATTGAGCATAAAATATAGACTGTTAGAGCGGTGGCGCATGCGGCCAAGGCAAAAAGACCTAAGTCGATCAATAATTCTTGAAAATCAGTAACTATGATTTCGGCAATGATGATATTTGCCTGAGCTTCAATGTATCCGGACAGGATGTATGTGATAAATAATAAGATGCCAATGCTGACGCAAATGGCTCCCAGTTTTTCCAATAATTTCAGATGTTCATTCGAGCCCCACATTCCCGTGCCTCCTCGCGGTTTGTATTTGCGATCCGGAGCAATCCCGAGAGATTGCTTGTTCCGTCGCGCAAGTCCCCAACTGAAAGGCAGGATCCACCAGCCTGCCAATCATCCCCAAAGCCCCGAGCGTCAGTGCGAGTCTCGGAGAATGCCAGTATGGTAAACGTTGCCTGAATATTACCATGTTCCGCTGATTGCTCAACCCGGCTTCTTCGCGGCTGGCGATGGCCCGGGCCCGAAACTGGCGGCCTTGCCGATTTCGGCTGCCAGCGATGCGAAGCCAATGACGTTGGACAGTCGATCCGCTCTCGACCGCGAGGCGATCCAAGGGCATTGTTGAGGGCCCCGGTTCGGACCGGGGCCGACCCACCCGCCTCAAAGTCCGGCTTTCCTCATCCGCCTTTTGCGGGCTTACGGCCAAAGGAGCCCCTGAACCCATGGAATTCCGCAATCTGGGCCACTCCGGCCTGCGCGTCTCGGCCGTCGGTCTCGGCTGCAACAATTTCGGCGGGCGTATCAAGGATCTGGAGCAGACCCGCGCCGTCATCCACGCCGCCCTTGACGCTGGCATCACGCTGTTCGACACGGCGGACCGCTATGGCGATTTCGGTGGCTCGGAAACGCAGATGGGCCAGATTCTGGGCGCCAACCGCAAGGATATCGTGCTGGCGACCAAGTTCGGCGGCGCCATGGCAGCCAACGAGCCGCGCAGGGGCGGCGCACGGCGGTGGATCATGCAGGCGGTGGAGGACTCGCTCACCCGCCTGCAAACCGACTGGATCGACCTCTACCAACTGCATTTCCCCGACGCCAATACGCCGATCGACGAGACGCTCAGGGCGCTCTCCGACCTCGTGCAACAGGGCAAGGTCCGCTATATCGGCTCTTCCAACCTGCAACCTTGGGAGATGGTGGAGGCGAGCTTTACCGCCAAGATCGAGAACCTGGTGCCCTTCGTCTCGGCGCAGGAGGAATATTCCCTCCTGGTGCGGGATATCGAGGCCGACCTGCTGCCGGTCGCACGCCGCTATGGCTATGGTCTGCTGCCATATTATCCGCTGGCGAACGGCCTGTTGACCGGCAAGTACAAACGCGACGCGATGCCGGACGGCGCGCGCCTGACGCTCGACCCGCGCAAAAGCGACAGCAAGTATATCAACGAGGCCAACTGGGGCCGTGTGGAGAAACTCACGGCCTTTGCCGAGGAGCGCGGCCATACCCTGCTGGAACTGGCGTTCGCCTGGCTGCTGGCGGAGCCGTTGACCTCCAGCGTCATCGCAGGCGCGACCCGGCCGGAGCAGGTGCACGCCAACGCCGGCGCTGCCGGCTGGAAACTGACGGCGGAGGATATGGCGCAGATCGCCGAAATGATCGCCTGAGGACCGCGCCCATGTTCGAGACTGCCAACAAGGCCACAGCCGCCGCCGTTGCCGCCCAACGCACGGCGATCACTGGATCGACCCGGCGAAGGGGGCGGGCGTGATTCTGACCCGGACACTGCCGTGCTGCGGCCCGGCGATGCTGGGTCCGTTCGACCGGCTGGAGCGCGATGCCCACCTTGCCATCGGGTAAGGGCCGGGGGCCTCGCCAATCGTCGGCGGCAGTGCTAGCTTGCCGCCACAAGGTTTTAGTTCTGCGACAGAGGATCGGACAGGGAATGGAATACCGCAATCTGGGCCACTCCGGCCTGCGCGTCTCGACCGTTGGCCTTGGCTGCAACAATTTCGGCATGAAGCTGGATGCGGCCGATACCAAGACGGTTCTCGACGCGGCCTTCGACGCCGGCATCACGCTGTTCGACACGGCGGACATGTATGGCGGCAGCGGCGGCTCCGAAACCCATATGGGCACCGCCATGGGCGCACGGCGCAAGGAGATCGTGCTCGCCACCAAGTTCGGTTGGGAAATGGACGACGAGGGCAAAAAGCGCGGCGCCTCGCGCAAGTGGATCCTGGAGGCGGTCGAGGATTCGCTGCGCCGCTTGCAGACCGACTGGATCGACCTCTACCAGTTGCACAAGCCCGACCCGCACACCCCCATCGACGAGACCCTGCGCGCGCTGGACGACCTCGTGCGCTCCGGCAAGGTACGCTATGTCGGCTGCTCCAACCTGGCGGCCTGGCAGATGGTGGAGGCGCACTTCGCGGCGGAGATGGCCAACACCGGGCACTTCATATCGGCCCAGGAAGAATACAACATGCTGAACCGCAGCATCGAGGCGGACGTGCTGCCGGTGGCGCGGAAATACGGTTTCGGCCTGCTCCCCTACTTCCCGCTGGCGAGCGGCCTGCTGACCGGCAAGTACAAGCGCGAGGCGATGCCGGAGGGGGCGCGCCTGACCACCACGCCGCAATTCGCCGGCCGCGACTACATGAACGACACCAACTGGGCCAAGGTCGAAAAGCTGACCGCCTTTGCCGAGGAGCGCGGCCACACCCTGCTGGAACTCGCCTTTGGCTGGCTGCTGGCAGAGCCGGCCACCGGCAGCGTCATCGCCGGCGCCACCAAGCCGGACCAGATCGCCAGCAACGTCGCCGCCGCGGGCTGGGCCCTGACGGCCGACGAAAAGACCGCGGTGGATGCCATCCTCGGCTGAGTGACGAGCCGGCCTGCCGCGGGCGCTGGGCTCGCGGCGGCTGGCTTCCCGTTGGACAGGGCCGGCAAGAACGGCCCTATAGCGCGTGATGGGCGAAACGCAGCCGCCGCGAACCGGCGCTGCCGGTGCGCTGCCGGTTCGACTGGGGCACGGTCGACAAAACAACCGGTTCGCGGCGGCTGCGTGCCGGGATCGCACAAACTCCCGCAAAATCTCCCGCTCGAACAGGCGGATGTCGTGGATTTGCTGTTCGATAGTTCCGGGACCGACGCTGAACCGGATGTCGGTGCCGCCGGCCAGGGCGTATCGGGGGACCGGTTCCAATCCCAGTCCTGTGCTTCGGGACCGGGCCGATCGGCCTATTCCGACACGCGCAGCGCCGAATCGCGCGGCTCGGGCGTGCCCATCAGGTAGCGATGGAGGAATTCCCGGCAGAGGCGGATTTCTTCCATCGGCACCGCCGGGTGCAGGCCAGGGTTGGCGTGCATGCGTTTGTCCTGGCTGGCGAGCGCATCGAACAGCGCGATGCACTCCTCGCGACTGAAGAGCTCGTCCTCCACCTGCCAGAGGAAGAACACCGGGCAGGTGATGGCCCTTGCCGCCGCCTCGACCTTTGGGCGGTAGTGGTCTGGCCCGCTGATGCCCATCAGGCCCAGCACCGCCGCCCGGATGCGCGGTTCGGCGGCGACCAGCGGCGCGCCGTAGATCGTGCCCATGGAGAGCCCGTAATAGCCGACCGGCCCGGCGCCCACCTCCGGCAGGGCCTGCACAGCGTCGAGCGTCGCCTGCCAGTCGGCCACCATGTCGGCCTCGGTGCCTTCGCGCTGCCATTCCGGCCAGAACGCCTCGCGTCCGCCGGGGCCGACCTGGCGGCGCCCATGCACCGGCCCATCGATGGCGAGCACGAACATGTTGTGGTCGTCGACCAGATGTTTGGCGATGTTCGGGATCGGCGGCTGGTGCCGCGAGCCGCTGGCGCCGTGCCCGCATAGCACCAGCGGCGCGCCGGCCTGCGGCGTCTGGCTCTGCCAGAGAATGCCGGTGACCTTGCGCTCGCCGCGATCATGCGTGAACTCCCGCGGTACGAGGCCGGGAAGTTCGGGTGTGGAGGCGTCTGGGGCGTGGAATTCCATGGACCGGTTCCTTGTTGGTCGCGCGTTCCCTGCTGGTCGCGCGTTCCTTGTCGGTCGCGCGGCGCCGGTGGGCGCTTCGCCCTGTAGATTACGCCGCAACCTGCTCCGTTCGCCAGTGCCGCGAGTGCCTTAAGCCGCCTCCGCCAGGATCTCCGCCTCCGGTGCGGCCTTGCCCAGGATCATGTCGGCGGCTTTCTCGCCGATCATCAGGGTGGCGGCGTTCAGGTTGGCGGACGGCATCATCGGCATGATGGAGGCATCGGCGACCCGTAGCCCCTCCAGGCCGTGCACCTTCAACTCGTCAGAGACCACCGCCGTTGCGTCCGTGGTTGGAGCCATGCGGCAGGTGCCCATCAGATGAAAGGTGGTGGTGCCGCGCTCCTTGGCAAACGCCAGCAGTTCGTGGTCGCTGACCGCGTCGGCACCGGGAAATTCCTCCCGCTCGTAAAAGCGCATCATCGGCGGCGTCTGCAACAGCTTGCGCGCAAGCCGCATGCCGCCCAGCAGCACCTGACGGTCCATCTCGTCCGCCAGATAGTTCGGCTGGATTTCCGGCGCCTCGAACGGATCGGCGGAGCGGGCGAGCAGGTGGCCGTGGCTCTCCGGCCGCTGCTGCCAGGGGGCGCAGGTGACGCCGGGGAAGCGGTCGAGCTGGCTCTGCACGCCCTCCTTGTAGCTGGCCGGCGTGAAGGTCATCTGCAGGTCGTTGCCTTGTACGGCGTCGTGGCTTTTCCAGAAGCAGTGCACCAGCGACGGGCAGAGGCCCAGAATGCTCGCCTGACCGGTGAAATACTTGGCCACCTCGCCGGCCAGGCCCAGGCCGCGGGATTTTTCGTTGATGGTCCAGGTGTTCTTGACCCGCGCCACCATGCGCACGGCGTAGTGGTCGCGCAGATTCTGCCCCACGCCCGGCAGCGCGTGCCGCACCGCGACGCCGATGCGTTTCAGGTGCTCCGGATCGCCGATGCCGGAGATTTGCAGCAGTTGCGGCGAGTTCACCACGCCGCCGCAGAGGATCACCTCGCGTCGGGCCTTTGCCTGTTTGCGGGTGCCGCCCTGGTCGTACTCGACGCCAACGGCGCGCGGGCCCTCGAACAGGATCCGCGTTGCGTGGGCGTGGGTGATGACCTGCAGGTTCTGGCGGCCCATCGCCGGGTGCAGAAAGGCGCGGGCGGCGGACATGCGCCGGCCCTTGTGGATCGCCCGCTGAAAATAGCCGACGCCGTCCTGAGTCTTGCCGTTGTAGTCCGGATTGCGCGGAATGCCCATGCCGACCGCACCCTCGATAAACGCCTCGCACAGCTCGTGCTTCCAGGGCGTGTCGGTGACGACGAGACTGCCGGCCTTGCCGCGGAAGGTGTCGTCGCTCGGGCCCTGCTTGCGCTCGGTGCGCTTGAAATAGGGCAGGATATCGGCATAGCCCCAGCCGCGATTGCCGCGTTGCGCCCAGCCGTCATAGTCTGCCCGTTGGCCGCGGTTGTAGATATGGCCGTTGATCGACGACGAGCCGCCCAGGGTCTTGCCCCGCGGCGCGGCGATGCGCCGGCCGCCGGTCCATTCGGACGGTTCGGCGGAATAGAGCCAGTTCACGGAGGGGTTGACCAGCGTCTTCATGAAGCCGGCCGGGATGTGCAGGAACGGGTGCGTATCCTTGCCGCCCGCCTCCAGCACGCAGACAGAATGCTTGCCGTCGGCCGAGAGCCGGTTCGCCAGAACGCACCCGGCCGACCCGGCGCCGACGATGACGTAGTCGAAGGTGGAAGTGTCGGTCATCTTGCTAATCTGGAACCTTTGCGATCGTCACAATATTCTGTCATTGGGAGGCGCCGGCAAAAAGCCCGGCAGCGAAGCGACCGTGGCGGCACCCCAGCGCGATGCGGTTTTTTTTGGGGTTGCTTCGTCGCCGGCGGCCCCTCGCCATGGCGGCTGGTTTGTCTATACCGGCCCCGCATTGCCGGTCAGGAAAGCCATTGCCGCATCCACCCCGCCCTTGTCGTGCGGAACGCCCGCCAGGGTCAATCCCATCTCGACGTTGGAGAGGGTGCCCATCAGCATGCTGTCGTTGAAGTCGCCCAGATGGCCGATGCGGAACACCCGGCCCTTGATCTTGCCAAGGCCGTTGCCGAGCGACATGTCGAACCGCTCAAGCACCACGGCGCGAAAGGCATCGGCGTCGTGGCCCTCCGGCAGGCGGACGGCGGTCAGCACGTTGGAGAAATCCTGCGGCTCCTGGCATTGCACCTCCAGCCCCCAAGCCTCCACCGCGCGGCGGGTGGCCTCGCCATGGCGGGCATGGCGGGCAAAGACATTGGCGAGCCCTTCTTCCTCCAGCATGGCGATGGCTTCGCGCAGGCCGTAGAGCAAGTTGGTGTTGGGGGTGTAGGGGAAATAGCCGGTATCGTTCAGGCTCAGCATTGGCAGCCAATCCCAGTAGGAGACGGCGAAGCCGGCGCCCTGGCGTGCCTCCAGCGCCCGCGGGCCGAGGGCGTTGAAGCTGATGCCGGGCGGCAGCATCAGGCCCTTCTGCGAGCCGGAGATGGAGACGTCGACGCCCCACTCGTCGTGGCGGTAGTCCATCGAGGCCAGGCCGCTGATGGTATCGACCATGAACAGCGCCGGATGGCCGGCTGCGTCGATGGCCTGGCGCACCGCGGCAATGCGGGAGGTGGCGCCGGTCGATGTCTCGTTGTGGACAGCGCAAACCGCCTTGATCTCGCCCTTGGCGTCGGCCTTCAGCGCCCGCTCCACCTGCTCCGGCACGACGCCGCGGCGCCAGTCGGCGGGCAGAAACTCGGGCTTGAGGCCAAGCCGCTCCGCCAACTCCCGCCACAGGCTGGCGAACTGGCCGGTCTCCGCCATCAGCACCCGGTCGCCGGGCGAGAGCGTGTTGACCAGAGCCGCCTCCCACGCGCCGGTGCCGCTGGCTGGGTAGATCACCACCGGGTGTTGGGTCTGGAAGATGCGCCGGATGCCGGCGAGCACGGCCTTGCCCAACTCGCCAAACTCCGGCCCGCGGTGGTCCATCGTCGGGTAGGCGATGGCGTGCAAGATACGGTCCGGCACGTTGCTGGGGCCCGGGATCTGCAGGAAGTGGCGGCCGGCGCGGTGGGGCATGAGACGGAAGACCTCGCTAATTCGATCTTGCGAGGCAGGCAGCACGGCGCCTAAAGCGTGTCAAGCGGGCCGAGCGCCTTGCACGGCATCTTTGCGCATACCGGAGCCCTTCCCATGGTCGAAGACTGGCACCCCGACACCCTGGCCGCCCAGGCCCTGCACCGGCTGGAGGGCGCGAATGGTGGGGTCATTCCCGGCTGGCAGCCGGCCACCACCTTTGCCCGCCGCGCCCAGGACTACGAGCTCACGGCGCCCGGCTACAGCTATGGCCGCGCCGACAATGCGAATGTGCGCCTGGCCGAGGAGATCATTGCCGGCCTGGAGGGCGGGCGCGAATGCCTGCTGTTCCCGAGCGGCCTTGCCGCCATCGCCAGCCTGTTCCGCTCACTGCCCGCGGGCGGCCATGTGGCGGTGCAGGACACCGGCTATTTCGGCACCCTGAAATGGCTGCGCGAGAATGCGGAGCGCCTTGGCCTTTCGGTCTCGTTCTTTGCGACCGGCGACCTGGCGGCATTGGAAGCAGCCCTCCGCCCCGGCGAGACAGCGCTGGTCTGGATCGAGACGCCGGCCAACCCGCTCTGGACCGTGACGGACATTGCCGCCGCTGCCGGGCTTGTGCGCGCTGCCGGCGCGCGGCTGGCGGTGGATGCAACGGTGATGACGCCGGTGCTCTGCCAGCCGCTGGCGCTGGGGGCGGACCTGGTGTTCCACTCCGCCACCAAATACCTGAACGGGCATTCCGACGTGCTGGCCGGTGCCCTGGTCACCAATGCGCCAGAAACCCCGCTCTGGCAGGCGGTGGAGGCGGAGCGCCATAGCTCCGGCCCAATCCTGGGGGCTTTCGAGGCTTGGCTGCTGGTGCGCGGCATGCGGACATTGCCTGTGCGCGTGCGCCAGGCCTCGGCTTCGGCCCAGGTGCTGGCGGAGCGGCTGGCGGCGCATCCACGGGTGGGGCGGGTGCGCTATCCGGGCCTGGCGGACGACCCGGGCCATGCGGTCTCTGGCCGGCAAATGCGGGGCGGGTTCGGGGGCATGCTGTCGTTCGAGGTGGACGGCGGGGCGCAGGCGGCGCTGCGGGCCGTCAGCCGCCTGCGCCTGATTCTGCCGGCGACGTCGCTAGGCGGCGTCGAGAGCCTGATCGAGCACCGCGCCACGGTGGAGGGCGCGCACTCCACCGTGCCCAAGGGTCTGCTCCGCCTCTCCGCCGGCCTTGAGGCGGTGGAAGACCTGTGGGCCGATCTGGAGCGGGGGCTGGCGGGTTAGCGGTCGCATTCGGAACCGGCCGCCTCCGCCCCCGCGGTTGGGGTGGGCGGATGGTTTTCATTCCTGGCAGTCTCGGCCCGTGGGTGGGCCGGCTTCCGGGAGACGATCCGGGCGACCCGATTGCCGTATTCCACGACGCCGATGCCGCCATAGTCCAGGTTGTCGTTATCGAACCAGATAAAATAGGCCATGACCAAGGCTCCCCTGTCGGTTGTTGCTTATTATATTTAAGGAGCAGGGGCTATTGTGCTTGTGATCCAGGTCACTGGCCAGTGCAATTTGGCCAGTGCAATTTGACCTGTGAAATGTGGCCTGTGAAATTTGACCTGTGCAGTTTGTCGGCGGGGCCGGAATCGGCGCAAAAAAAAACGGCGAGGAGCCCTGGGGCTTCCCGCCGGATCGGCGTCGGCGGGGGCGCGGCTAAGCCGCGTCCCCTCTGGCGCGGTGATTATTTCACCAGCGTCAGATTTTCCGCAGACGACTTGCCATTGCGGCCTGGCTGCAGTTCGTAGTTCACGACCTGGCCTTCGTTGAGACCGGACAGGCCGGCACGCTCAACGGCGGAGATGTGTACGAAGGCGTCTTTCGTGCCGTCCTCCGGCTGGATGAAGCCGAAACCCTTGACGGAATCGAACCACTTAACGGTACCTTGGGGCATATAACGAGTCTTTCGGTAGTGTGCTTACGGTCGGGCACTCCCGACCGTTTCTCCGCCTCAACAGAAATTTGCTAAGTGTTGAGGCCAAGGGGGTACCTGAAAGCATCGGACACTGAGATAATCGCTTGTGAGACCACCCTGATATAGGGCATTCAAAAAATCATGCAAGGGAAATCATGCAAGGGAAATGAGGTTTGAGGGGAAATGAGGTTTGAGGCCAAGATTTTTCCAGTCAGGCCCCAGGACTAATGCCGGGCATTACAAGGCCTGCGACGATAAAACCCAGCAGAAACCGCGGGGCAGGGCCGAAACGGTTAACATTCCTTGGCATTTCTGAACACTGGCCGGGTTTCGGGCCTTTGTTCCGGGCGGGCGTCGGGTGGGCCGGCTGGCGATGGCCAGACGGAATATAGTCCCATACAGGGGGAATGGCAAGGGGGGCGAGCGTGCTGTTTGGCTTCTTGCTTGCGGCGGCTCATGGCTCGCACACCCCGCTTGCCGTAGCAGGCGTTTCGATCGGACCGCTAGCCCTGTTTCGCATCCCAGTTGTAGAGAACCGGCTCCTTTGCCAGGAAGCGGCGGATGGCTTCCTTGGCGAAGTCGCTGCTGAACAGCAGGGTCTGGCCATCGGCCTCCGCGTCGGCAATGTCTTGCCAGCTGCGCTCGAAGGTCTTGTTGACCAGGCGCTTGGTCAGGGCCTGGGCGGTTTTCGGGCCCTCGGCCAGGCGCGCGGCATAGGCCTGGGCGTCGGCCAGCACCTCGCCCGCCGGGTGGATCGAATGGACCAGGCCCAGCGCCTGCGCGGCCTTCGCATCGATGGAGCGGCCAGTGAACATCAGGTCTTTCGCCACCTGCGGCCCCACCAGCCGCGGCAGCGTGTAGGAGAGCCCCAAGTCCGGCATCAGGCCGATGCGGGCGAAGACGGCGCAGAACTTGGCGCGCTCGCTGGCGAACACCAGGTCCGCCGCCAACGCCAGGGAGAAGCCGCCGCCGAACGCCAGCCCGTCCACCGCGGCGATCACCGGGCAGTCGATATTGTGCAGACGCAGCAGCCATTGGTGCACATTAAGAATGTGCTGGCGCGACGGGCCGGGGCCGTCATCGACCCGGCTGGTCATGGTGGTGACATCGCCGCCGGCACAGAACGCCCGCCCCTCGCCGGCGAGCACCAGGGCGCCGATGGCCTCGTTGCCCTCGACGAAATCGACAAGCGCCTTGAAATCGTCCCGCATCTCCCAGGAAAGCGCGTTCAGGGCTTCCGGGCGGTTCAGCGTGAAGGTGGCGACACGGCCGGCGATTTCCAGCCGGGTGCAGGTGAGCGTGGGGGCGGTGGTCATGGAGGCGGTGGGCATGGGCTTTAGCTCTCGTTCTTGGGTGCGAAGCGGGTGTAGCGGACGTCGGCGGTGATGCCGTGGGCCAGCATGCCCTCGCCCTCGCAGATGCGGGAGATGACGGGGGCGATGTGGCGGGAGGCTTCCGGCGTCAGGCGCTGATAGGTGCAGGTCTTCAGGAATTTGCCGACCCAGAGCCCGCCGGTGAACCGGGCCGCGCCGCCGGTCGGCAGCGTGTGGTTGGTGCCCACGCCCTTGTCGCCGTAGGCCACCGTGCTTTCCTCGCCGATGAACAGCGAGCCGTAGTTCTTCAGCCGTGCGAAATACCAGTCGTCCTCGCCGGTCAGCAGTTCCAGATGTTCGGCGGCGTAGGCGTCGGAGAGGTCCGCTGCCTCCTCCCGGTCGCGGGCGACCACGACTTCGCCGTTGTTGCGCCAGGCTTTCTCCGCCACTTCGCGGGTCGGCAGGGTCAGGAGTTGCTTCTCCACCTCGGCGATGACCTCGCGTCCGAATGCCGCGTCGGTGACGATCAGCCAGACCGGCGAATCCGGCCCGTGCTCGGCCTGGCCCAAGAGGTCGGTCGCGACCAGGGCGGCGTCGATGCTGCCGTCGGCGATGATCAGGATTTCGGTCGGGCCGGCCAGCAGGTCGATGCCGGTGGTGCCGAACAGTTGCCGCTTCGCCTCCGCCACGAACGGGTTGCCGGGGCCGCAGATCATGTCGCAGGCCGGCATGTCGAAACAGCCATAGGCCATGCTGGCCAGCGCCTGCACGCCGCCCAGCGAGTACAACGCGCCCGCACCCGACGCCTTTAGCGCATAGAGTGTCTGCGGGTACATGCCGTTGGCGTCACGGGGCGGAGCGGCGCCGATAATCGTCTCGACGCCGGCCACCTGGGCCGTGCCGGCGGTCATGAAGGCGCCGGCCACCAGCGGATACTTGCCGCCCGGAATATAGCAGCCGACCGAGCCGACCGGGATGTGCTTGTGCCCCAGAATCACGCCAGGGCGAAGCTCCACCTCGACCGCCTGCATCGACTCTTTCTGGATGCGCGCGAAATCCTGCACCTGTTGGATGGCATAGGCGACGTCGTCTTTCCAGGTCTGGGGCAGCATGGCTTCGACCTGGCGGATGCGATCCTCCGACAGGCGCACCTCCGGATCGGTCCACTTGTCGAGGTCGCGAGCGTATTTGAGGACCGCGTCCTCGCGGTTCTGACGGATATCGGCCAGCATGGAGCGGACGGTATCCTCCACCATCGCCCGGTCGAAGGCTTCGGCATTGTCGCCGCGTTTCAGATAGGTGGGCATGGGTGAGGGGGGCCCTCCGGCAGATCGTCAGTATCGGTTCGGCAAAAGTCTTAAGAGATGGCGGCCATTTCGTCCACGGTGCCGGCTCACGGCACCCATCGTCGGCTTAACTCATTCCGGTCCTCATAGCTCGCTTCGAAGATCGGGGCGGCGAGGATGGCGCGGACGTGCAGTTGGCTTGCGCCTGTGTTGCGGAAGCCGTGGAACTTGCCCGCCGGTATGATGACACTCTGCCCGGCCTTGGCCGCATGCCGCTCCGCCCCCACCCAGATGTCCGCCTCGCCGGCGACCACGCTCAGCACCTCCTCCACCGCATGCAGGTGCGTCGGCGCGCCGAGGCCGGGGTCGCAAAACTGCTCGAACACGCACAATTGCGCGGAGCCGCTGACGGCGGAGACCAGCATCAGGGTTTGCACGCCCGGGCGCCATTCTTCGAGTTCCTGAATGGCCTGATCGATGACGGTCATGGGGATCGTTCCTTTCGATCTTAGAGGGTCGTTGGGGGGCGGGTGTCGGCGCGCCATGATCCGCGTGTCCCACGGCGACCGCCAGGAAAAATTGCCCGATGGCGGATGGCCGCCGCCGGCGGCAAGCCGCTGGCGCGCCAAAGCCGATTGACGGCCCGGCCCACATCCGGCACACCCCGCCGCCATGCTGCGCATCTCCGATCTGAACTTTGCCATCGAGGGCCGCCCGCTGTTCGAGCGTGCCTCCGCCACGATTCCGACCGGGCACAAGGTGGGGCTTGTCGGCCGCAATGGCACCGGCAAGACCACGCTGTTCCGCCTGATCCGGGGGGAGTTGCAGCCGGATGGCGGCGAAATCTCCATCCCCGCCCGCGCCCGCATCGGCGGCGTTGCCCAGGAGGTGCCGTCCAACGCGGTCTCGCTGCTGGATACCGTGCTTGCCGCCGATACCGAGCGCGCTGCCCTGCTGAAAGAGGCCGAGACCGCCAGCGACCCGGCGCGCATCGCCGAAATCCAGATGCGGCTCTCCGACATCGGCGCCTGGTCGGCGGAAAGCCGGGCCGCCACCATTCTCGCCGGCATGGGCTTCACCCACGACGAGCAGCAGATGCCGTGCTCTGCCTTTTCCGGCGGCTGGCGCATGCGTGTGGCGCTGGCGGCGGTGCTGTTCTCTGCGCCCGACTATCTGCTGCTGGACGAGCCCACCAACTATCTCGACCTGGAAGGCGCGCTCTGGCTGGAGAGCTACCTCGCCCGCTACGAGCACACGGTCATCGTCATCAGCCACGACCGCGGCTTGCTGAACCGCGCCGTCGGCTCGATTCTGCATCTGGAGAACCGCGCCCTCACCTATTATTCCGGGCCTTACGACCAGTTTGCCCGCCAACGCGCGGCCCAGCGGGCCTTGCAGGCGGCCCAGGCCAAGAAGCAGGAGGCGCGGCGGGCCCATCTGCAAAGCTTCGTCGACCGCTTCAAGGCCAAGGCGACCAAGGCCAAACAGGCGCAGTCGCGCGTCAAAATGCTGGAGAAGATGGAGGTCATCCGCGCGCCGGAGGACGAGGCCCGCACCCGCTTCACCTTCCCGGAGCCGGAGGAACTGGCCTCGCCGATCATGACGCTGGACGGCGTCTCTGTCGGCTATGACGGCAAGCCGGTGCTGAAAGGCCTGAACCTGCGCCTGGACCAGGACGACCGCATTGCGCTGCTGGGCCGCAATGGCGAGGGCAAGACCACGCTCGCCAAGCTGCTGTCGGACCGCCTGAAGCCGATGGCGGGCGAGATCACGGCGGCACGCAAGCTGCGCGTCGGCTTTTTCGCCCAGCACCAGGTGGAGGAGCTGGATGTCAAGGAAACGCCGCTGCAACACCTGATGCGCGAGCTTCCGGGCGAGCACGAAAGCCGCCTGCGCGCGCGGCTTGCCGGCTTCGGGCTGGGGCCGGACCAGGCGGAAACGCCGGTGGGCCGGCTTTCCGGCGGCCAAAAGGCGCGGCTGTCGCTGTTGCTGGCAACCCTGCCGGCGCCGCATCTGCTGATCCTGGACGAGCCCACGAACCACCTGGATATCGAAAGCCGCGAGGCGCTGGTGGAGGCGCTGAACGCCTATAGCGGCGCGGTGATCCTGGTCAGCCACGACATGCACTTGCTGTCGGCGGCGGCGGATAGGCTGTGGCTGGTGCAGGGTGGGCGGGTGCGTCCGTTCGAGGACGATCTGGATGCCTATCGCGCCCTCTATCTGAAAGGGGTCGCGGTGGCGAAAGAGGAGACCAAACCGGAGAAAGCGGCCACGCTGCCGCCACGCCCGGCCCGCCGCCCCAGCCGGGCGGAGACACTGGCGCTGCGCAAGACCGTGCGCGCCTATGAGGAGCGGGTGGAGAAGCTGACCGGCATCAAGGACAAGATCGTCGCCCTGATGGGAGACCCGGACTTTTACGAGAAAGCCACCTCCGAACAGGCGGAGACCCTGCAGAGAAAATACGCGGAGGTCACGACTGCCCTCGACCAGGCCGAGGCGCACTGGCTCGCGCATATGGAAAAGCTGGAGATGGCGGAAAGCGCGTGAGGGCAGGGGCTTGCGGCCTCTAGCGTTTCGTGAACCGGCCCCCTGTTTCCACAATCCGGTGGCATCGGACCGCTAGTCAAGCGCCTGCCCGCCCTTTGCGCTATGGACGAAACCATAGGCTTTGTTCGAGCGCATGCCGCCGCTGGCGTGGTGTTCGGCGCGGATACGGGCGGCGGCGTCGTCGTCGAATGGGCGTAGCGCCGCCGCGGGTTCCAGGCCATAGAGCCGGGCGGCGTTCAGGCCGAAGATTTTGTTCTTCACCGGGCTATCCGGCGTTTCGCCGAGCGGCGCGAAGCCGTGGCCGGCCTGCAAGTCCGCCGGAATTTCCAGCCGGCGCAACGCCTCGATCTGCCATTGCGGCGAGCCGTAGAACACCGCATCCGTGCCCCAAAGCACACGATCCTCGCCCATGCCCTTGATCAGCGTGCCCAGCATGGCCGCGGCCAGTCTCGGGTGTGTGATGACACAGGACCCGAACGAGGTGCCGATCTCCGCATAAACGTTGGAGACGCCGTGGTCCTGCGGAATTCGGGCCAGATGGGTGACCCAGGGGATTTCGCCGGTCGCTTCAAACGCCGCCAGCGCCGCATCGGTATCCGGAAAATTGGCCTGCATGCCGGCGTGGTAGATGACGAAGTTCAGGTCCGGCCAGTCCCGGGCGGCTTTGGCGACGTCGCTGACATCGGCATGGCTCCAGATCTGCGGCGCTTCCTCGCGGAACCGGCTCGGGATCAGGCCTTTGTGGATGCAGACCGTGGTGATCCCGGCTTTCAGCGCCCGTTCGTAGAACGGATAGACCAGCGTTTCGTCATCCAGACGCCAGGGCCATTCGGGCGAGCGGTTCAGCGGATCGCCGACGGTATAGCCTTTCCAACTGTCCGGTTTGTACTCGGCTATGGCTTCGTCCACCTCGTCCAGCCATCCGGGTCGGCCCGGCGATATCATGGCGTGGGAGAACAGGCGCTTCGAGCCCGCATGGCGGTTGATCAGGTCGCGGGCCTTGGCAATCAATTGGCTCCGCAGGGCCTCGCCGCCAGGCGTGTCGGACGGAGCGCCGGAGAGCAGGGCGATGTCGGTATCGCTGTCGAGGAAGACTTCCTGGAGGTAGTTCTCGAACTTGTAGAGGTCGAATGCCGCGCCGATCGGCACGCTGGAGCACCATTTGTGCCCGACGGCACGGGTCGGCGGCATGTGTGGGTTCTGGAAATCATCGTGCAGCAAATGCGTTTGCAGGTCGAAAACGAACTGGCGCCGCAGCCCGTTCGAGCGCTCGGTGCAGGCATCGAAATCCGCTGCCTCCGCCTCGCCGACGCGGAAAAGCGGGCCGTAAACCCGGTTCATCGCCAGGAAGGCCGCCGCCATGCCCAGGGACGAGCGCAGAAAGCCGCGTCGGTCCAGTCCCAGCCTGCGCGCGCCTTCGTCTGCCCGGGCGCTCAACACCTCCTCCACCTGCCGTTGCCGGCGGGTTTGCGGCGGCGGCTCGTATTCGCCGTTCGAGACCACCTGGGTCGGGATGGGGGATTCGAACGCGGCTTTCGCCGCCAGCGCCGTTCTGGCTTTTGCCTTCCGGTCCAACCATGTCGACATGAAGCTTGCCTTCCTGCGCCGCCTGTCATTGCCCGAGAGCGGTATGACAGCCGGTTGGCGGTGGGGAGGCAAGCCCGAATTTTGCCCCCGGCTTGCCGCTATTTTGCCAGGCCGGGATAGTGGCGGCGCACATGCTCTGGATAGCTGCGGCAGAAATAGTTCCAGAGTTGGCCGCCATAGGTATCCGGATGCGCGGCGCTGGCCATGTCGGCGACGCCCGCCGCGATCTCGTCCGGCTGGGCCATGAAGCCGGCCTTGGCATGGCGCGGACTGGCCGCCACCGCTGCTGCAAATTCCGGGTCCAGCGGCAGGGGGGAGAGCGGCGTTTCCAGGCTGGGCCCGTGGAAATAGCCGACCGAGAGCCGGGGCGCCCGCGTCGCCACCCGGTGCGGTGTCGCGACGAAATAGTTGCCGGTGATCGACTGCAGCACCTCGCCCAGATTGATGACGAAGGCACCCGGCACCGGCTGGACCGGCACCCAGTCGCCATGGGCGTTCTCCACCTCCAGCCCCGGCGTGGTACCCGGCGCCAGGATGGTGAGGAAGCCGGCGTCGTGGTGGGCGTTGACGCCGAACGCGCCCGCCGGCGTCTCGGGATAGGAGATCAGCTTGATCAGCGACATGCGCTCGGCGGCGAACAGGCGCTCGAAATGATCCGGCTCCAGCCCCAGGCCGGTCGCGAAGATTTCCATCAACTGGTCGGCGAGGCCGCCCATCGCCTCGAACCAGCGGGTCATGGCGGCGCGGTAGCCGGGCAGCACCGCCTCCGGCAGCCACGGGTTTGGCCCCAGCAGGCGCAGATAGGCCGGCTCGACATCGCCGGCACGCGCCGGATGTTCGCTCCAGAGGTCGACTTGTTCGCGCACGTCGACCCGGTTGTTGGTGCGCTCCGCCCCCACCGGCTCCCAGCCGCGGAAATGCGGCGAATTTTGCTTGTCGATCAGGCGTTTCTGCGCTTCCGGCAGGGCGAACAGCTGGGCGGAGAGAGCGAAGACGTCCTCCACCCGTTGCGGGTCGACGCCATGGCCCCGAACCAGCATGAACCCCACCTGGTGGCAGATCTCGCGCACACGGTCGGCCAGCGCCGCCCGCGCCGCCGCATCGCCCTTGCGCCAGGCGGTGAGGTCGACCAGGGGGATGGTTGCGAAATCGCCTGAAATTTCGGTCATTTTTTCTCCAAATTTGTACCATGGCAGAAAGTTCTTTGCTACTCTCCGGCCAAAGACGCCCAGAGCGTCCTCAACTCCCGCTTCGAATGCGAGACTTGCCATGTTCGATCTCGACCAATTCATCGAAGACTGCCGCGCCGCCGTCAAGGACGACCCGACCCACCGCGCCGCGCACGAAGTGATTGCCCGTGCCGTCAGCGAGCCGGCTGCCGTGGTCAAGGCCCTGGGCGAGCCGGCCCGTGCCGGCAGCCAGGTGCTCTACCACGCGGCGGACCTGACCATCCTGAACCTGGCCTGGGGCGCACACCAGACCATCCAGCCGCACAATCACAACATGTGGGCGGTGATCGGCATGTATGGCGGGCGCGAGGACAATATTTTCTGGCGCCGCCTGTCGGACGATGCCGAGGGCCGGATCGAGGCCGCCGGCGCCAAGTCCATGGTCACCGGCGACTGCTCGCCGCTTGGCAAGGATATCATCCATTCCGTGCTGAACCCGACCATGAAGCTGGCCGGCGCCCTGCACGTCTATGGCGGCGACTTTTTCAACGAACACCGCTCCGACTGGGATCCGGAGGAGTTGACGGAACGGCAGATGGACGTCCAGACTGCCGTGCGGGCGTTTGAGGAAGCCAACAAGCGCATGGGATTGTAACGCAGATGGAAGTCCAGCCGATTGCCGGCTCGCTTGGCGCCCGTGTTCAGGGTGTCGATCTGTCCCGCGATCTCTCGAACAGCGAGACCGCCGACATCTATGCCGCCTTCCTGGCGCACAAGGTGCTGGTGTTCGACGGCCCGGTGCTCTCGCCGGAGCAGCAGATCCGCGCCGCGCGCATTTTCGGCGAGGCGGACCTCTACCCCTTCATCAAAGGGCTGCCGGATCATCCCGAGATCATCGAGATCGCCAAGACCGAGAAGGATACGGTGAATTTCGGCGGCGGCTGGCATTCCGACACTGCCTACCTGCCGGAGCCCGCCAAGGGCACGCTGCTGATGGCGGTGGAAACGCCGGCGAGCGGCGGCGACACCCTGTTCGCCAACACCGCCCGCGCCTATCAGGCGCTGTCGGATGGTTTGAAGGCATCGCTGGACGGGCTGATGGGCGTCAACGATTCCAATTCCCTCTATGGCAACCGCGCCCAGGCCATGGCCAGGCTGGATGGCATGGCCGCCAACAACGTGGCCGACGCAGAGGTCTACGTCTCCGAGCACCCGATCGTCCGCACCCATCCGGAAACGGGTGAGAAGGGCCTCTATGTCTCGAAAGCGCACACCAAGCACTTCGCCGGCATGACGCCGGAGGAAAGCCAACCGCTGATCGACTTCCTGGCCGAACACATCCAGCGCCCGGAATTCACCTGCTGCGTGCGCTGGCAGCCCGGTACAGTGACGGTCTGGGACAACCGGCTGACCCAGCACTGCGCCCTGAACGATTACCAGGGCCAGCGCCGGCGCATGCGCCGCATCACGCTGAAGGGCGACCGACCGGCCTGAGGCCGCCGGTGCTGCCAGCGGCCTTGCAAAACCCTGGGCAGGCGCGGCATACCTTCCCTTCCGTATCCGCTGCCGCGTGAGGATTGCGCCTGCCATGATCCGTCCGCCTCAGGACCTCTCCAACCGCCTGCTGTTTGCCGTGGTTGGCGCCACGGCTGCCATGGGCGTGCTGGCCGCCGTCGTGTTCGGTGTCTCCGCCGCCGACTGGGCCCGGCCGGGCAGCCCGCTGTTGCAGACCGTGGCCATTGTCGGCGCGATGCTGCTGCTGGGCTCGTTCGCGGCGGTGCTGGCCAAGCGTTTCGGCCAGCCTGGCAAAGCCGGCTTTCGTGCCCATGTCGGCCTGGCGAGCCTGGGGCTGGCCTGTGTGCTGGCGCATTGGAGCTTTCAGGTGTTCCAGCTTCCCACGCTGCTGCTGTTGCTGCTGGTCGCGCTGGTCGTTCTCGGCGTCTGGTCGCGCAGCGCCGGGGCGAAGCAGATGGCCGGCACGTTCGGGCGCAAGCACGCGGCCTTCCGCCCGCCGCCGCCACAAACCCGCGAGCGGCTGCGCGCCCTGATCGCCCAGAAGCGCGCCCTGCTCTCCGGCATCGACGCGGCTGCCAGCGAGGCCACCTTCTCGCTCCAGCCGCGCCATTGGCTGAAAGCACCGGGCAAGGCGATCGCCTACCAGCGCCTTTGCGAGGAAGAACTGGGGCTGACCGGCGCCACCGCCATGCTCTCCCGCGGGCAAAGGCAATGGCGTTTGGCACACCGTCTGTTGGCCTGGGCCTTCGTCGCCGGCCTGATTTTGCACATACTGCTCGTCACCTTCTTCGCCGGCTATGTCGCCGACAGCGGCGAAATCTATTGGTGGCACCTAACCGACTGGGATTTTTGAGCCATGTCCAATCGCCTTGCCCTGATGATCGATCTGGAGCGTTGCACTGGCTGTAAATCGTGCGAAGTCGCGTGCAAGACCGAGCACGGCCTGGGTGCCGGCGAACGCCGCAACCGTGTGCTCTGGCTGCCGGGACAGTCGAATGGCGCGGAACGGCCGGCGCTCGATTTCCTGACCATGGCCTGCCAGCACTGCGACCGCCCGGCGTGCCTGCGCGCCTGCCCGGTCAGCCCCAAGGCCATCGCCAAGGATCCGGAGACCGGCGTCGTTCAGGTGCTGGAGGACCGCTGCGTCGGCTGCGGCGAGTGCGTCGCGGCCTGCCCCTACGGTGCCATGGGCTACGACGCCGACGGCCACCACGCCGTCAAATGCGACCTCTGCGCCGAACGGCGGGCGGAGGGCGACACCACCACCGCCTGCGCCAGCGTCTGCCCGACCCGCGCCATCACCTTTGGCGAGCGCGACGACCTGCTCGCCCAGGCGGAGGCCCAGGGCCGCGCCCGCCTCGACAACGACCCGTGGTTGTTGGAGCCTGCCACCGTCTACCTCGACCGGATGATTGGCGAAGCGCAGCATTTCACCGCCGAAGACCGCGCCATCCCCGGCGTTACCGACAGCGGCGCGTTCGAGAGCCAGCCCTCGGTCTATCCCTTCGGCGCGCCCCGGGCCGAGCGCAAGCCGGACACGGTCATTCCCGGCGGCTGCAACATCTGCTTTAACGCCTGCCCGACCAAATACCACTTCCGCGACGGCAAGCTGGTGAAGATCACCGGCAATGACGACGACCCGCTCTACGAGGGCCGCGTCTGCCCTAAATCGCAGCTCTCCCTGCAACTCTACACCAGCGAAAAACGCCTCACGCAGCCCTTGAAACGCATAGGCAAGCGTGGCGAGAGCCGGTTCGAGCCCATCTCCTGGGATCAGGCGCTGGACGAGATCGCTGACAAGATCAAAGCCGTCCGCGACGAGCACGGGCCGGAGGGGCTGGGCATTTTCGCCGGCACCCGCACGGGCACGCTGGCGAACAAGGGCTATATCCGGATGTTCTACCAGATGTTCGGCACGCCCAATTTCGAGACGACGGAGCCCTATTGCTCCAGTGGCAAGAACCTCGCCTTCCAGATGGTGCTGGGCGCGGCGGGCAGCGGCAACAGCTACACGCGCGACGACATGGGCTCTGCCCGGCTCTATGTCTATGTCGGCGACAACCAGGCGGAGACGCGGCCGGTTCATTTCGGCATGATCAACGACTGGCGGTTGCAGAACGGCGCGCGCATGATCGTGCTCGACCCGCGCCAGACGGTGACGGCCAGCAAGGCCAACTGGCATCTGCCGATCCGGCCGGGCGCCGACCTGGCGCTGTTCCTGGCCCTCGCCTATCACATCTTCGACGCGGGCCTGCACGATCAGGCCTTCTGCCGCGACTATGTCGAGGGGTGGGAGCGGTGGCGCGACTTTATCCTGGAGAAGGGCTATTCGCCGGACTGGGCCGCGCCGATCTGCGATCTCTCCAGCGGCGATATCCGCAAGCTGGCGGAGGAGATCGCCACCGCCGATGGCTGTGTGATCTTCGGCAGCCGCGGCCTGAACCAGCACACCAACTCTGTCCAGAACAACCGGGCGATCATGTTCGTCGCGGCCATCACCGGCAATATCGGGCGCAAGGGCGGTGCCTATTTCAACGTCAGTTCCGGCAACCCGGCGGAGGCCAACGCGCCGATCGAGCGCCGCGTCGCACCCCGCCGCCCGCAGGTCCGCACCAGCCCCACGGGCTGGACCGACGCGATGCTGACCGGCGAGCCCTATCCCCTCAAGGCCCTGATTGCCAACAACAACCCGATGGCGTTATGGCCCAGCCAGGACAAGACCCGCAAGGCGTTCGAAGCGCTGGACCTGCTGGTCCACATCGACCTCTATCTGAACGAGACCAGCGCCTATGCCGACTATGTGCTGCCGGTTGCAACCGGTATCGAGAAAGGCGAGATCAGCCGCGCCAGCGAGGACCGGCGTATCGTCTGGATCGACAAGATGATCGACCCGCCGGGCGAGGCCAGGCCGGACGGCTGGATCTGGATCGAATTGGGCAAGCGCTTCGGCTTCGGCGACGTGATGAAGGAGGAGTGGAAGGATAGCGCCCGCTTCTGGGACGAGGCGATGATCGGCCACCCCCAGGTCCGCGGCATCACCCAGGCCCGCCTGCACGCCACGCCACGGCGCTGGATCCGCTTCCCGATGCCGGACGACCATTCGCCAGAGATCGACACGCTTTATACCGAGGGCACCACCGCCCCCGGCGCACCCGAAGGCCACCGGTTCCCGACGCCCAGCGGCAAGCTGGAGTTCTGGACAGAGGCGCAGGAGGCCAAGTTCAACGCCCTTGGCCTATCCGCCCTGCCGGAATTCTATGGCGAGCGCGAGGCGCTGATCGACATGCCCTATATGGAGCTGATCGACGATGACCGGGCGGAGGGCATTCCCAACCCCTTTCTGAACGGTGCCGCCTATGCCCCCCGCGGCCGCATCGTCTCCGGCGAGAACAACCCGCCGGGCGCAAAGCTGCGCGAGCAGGGGTTTAGCCTGGAACTGGTCAGCGGCCGCCCGCCGGCCCCGCACTTTCATTCCTGGACCCACAACTCGTGGCAGGCGCAGGAGATGTGGCCGGATCTCTACTGCCAGATCCATCCGGAAACCGCCGGCCGCCTCGGCATTCGCGATGGCGAGCGCGTGAAGGTCGAGACCTCTCATGGCGAGACGGAGGCGCGGGCCTGGGTTTATTCCGGCATCCGCAAGACCGCCGTCTTCATCCCCATCGGTTGGGGCGAGAAACAGCCCTATCACCCATGGAAGCCGGTCAACTTCCTGACCGACAAGAGCCAGCGCTGCCCGATCAGCGAGCAGACCAACCTGAAGTCGCTATTGTGTCGGGTGACGCCGGCCTGAACCGCAGCCCAATCGAACCGGAGCCCCTGCCGGAGGGTCAGGCCGTGCCCGGAAACCGGGCCGCGCCGGTGGGCGCCGGCGGCTTCCTCCCTCCCCATCCGTTTCATTCCCGACTGGCGCGGAGCGCGTGACGAGGGGGCCCTTCGATACGGCCGCAAGGGGCCGGGTCGAGGGGCACCGCTGCGCCGGGCGGCGATGCCGAACGCCGGCCTACTCGGCCGCCACCTGGACCAGCAGCTTGCCGGTGTTCTCGCCCCGGAACAGCATGCCGAGGGCGGTCGGGGCCCGGTCGAGGCCGTCCAGCACGTGCAGGCGTTGGTGGATGCGGCCGGCTTTCAACTGCTGACCGATCCAGGCGCGGGCCTCCGGATAGCGGGCGTTGAAGTCGAAGACGATGAAGCCCTCGATCCGCGCGCGCTTGCCAATCAGCAGGCCGAGATTCCTGACGCCATAAAGCGCGCTGGTCGCGGTCTGGGAGATGCGGCCGCAAATGGCAACGCGTCCGCGCTCGCGCAGGCTGGCGAGCGCCAGGTCGAGTTGCTCGCCGCCGACATTGTCGAAGAAGACGTCGCAGCCGTCCGGCATCGCTGCCTTGTAGGCCGCGGCCAGATTGCCGGCCTTGTAGTCGATGACGGCATCCAGCCCCAACTCATCCCGCAGATAAGCGCATTTCTCCGGTCCGCCGGCGATGCCGACAACGCGGCACCCCTCAATTTTCGCCATCTGCGCTGCCATCTGGCCGACCCCGCCGGCCGCTGCCGAGACCAGCACGGTTTCGCCCGGCTTGGCGGCGCCGACGTCGAACAGGCCGAAATAGGCGGTCAACGCTGTCGTCCCCAGCGGCCCGATCCAGTCCTTCGGCGAGCCGACCCTGAGGTCCAGCTTCTGGCATTCCGCCGCCTTCACGGTCGGATGCGTCTGCCAGCCGAGCCGGGCGTTGACATAATCGCCGGGCCGGAAGGCCGGGTCCGCCGACGCCAGCACCCGGCCGACGCCACCCGCTCGCATGACGCCGCCGATCGGCACCGGCGGCACATAGCCCGGGTTTTCGCTGACCCAGACGCGCATGGCGGGGTCGATGGAGATGTAGACGCTCTCCAGCAACAGTTCGCCCGGGCCTGGTTGGCGGATCGGCTGGGTGTCGGCCATGAAGTGTTCGGGCCCCGCGATGCCGTCCGGGCGGGCTTTCAACAGGTAGCGGTGGTTCGAGTTCTGCATGATGATGCGCCTTCCCTGGGCGGTCTGTCTCGGCTGCCGGTCTCCGCCGGCGTCGGTCTCGGCTTCGGTCTCGGCTTCGGTGAAGGGCCATGCTGCCTTGGTTCGCCACCGAAGGCCAGTGACGGCGTCAGCGACGCTCCGCCAGCGCCCCGGCGGCGGTGAGGATGGCGAGGCCGCCCCAGAAGCGGGGGTCGTTGACGCCGCCGATCAGCAGCAGATAGCCCAGCATCCCCGTCGCCGCGAAAGGCCAGTGGTCGCCGCAGGCAAAGCGCCAGAAGGCCAGCAGGCTGGCTGCAAACGCCAGGCTGCCGACGGCGCCCAACTGGATCAGGCCGATGGCGAGGCCGTTGTTGCCGATGGGAGAGGTGGTGGCGATCAGGATGCCGGCGTCCAGGCCCAAATGATGCGCGGCGGCGATGGCGTAGGGGATGCCGCTTTCCTTGGCGCCGAAGCCCAGGCCGAACAACGGATAGTCGCTCCAGACGCGGGCCATCACCTCGAACGGCAGGACGATGCGCAGCAGAAAGCTGGTATCCTGCCCACTCAGAATGTGCGCCAGGCGGCCGGCGAACAGGCTTTCGCCGGCAACGAGGGCGAGCGGCGCCAGCAGCAGTGCGGCAACCGCTGCCAGCAGCCAGCCGAGCCCGCCGCGGCTGCGGCAGAGATCGGCGATCCAGCAGGCGGGCAGGGCTACCAGAACGGTTGGGCTTTGGACCAGCAGCACGCCGCCCGCCAGCAGTGCATAAAGGCCGGGCACCCGCCAGGACGTCCGCGCGGTGGCATACCAGGCGAGCAGCATCAGCACATAGAATTTGGCGATATGGCTTGGCTCGGTGGTGAAGAGTTTCGGACGGATGCCGCCATAGAGCAGTTGGTCGCGCCGGTCGGCGGCGTAGGTGATGTCCTGGGGGTAGAGCGCCTCGCGCACCGCATCGGATACGGCACCCAGCCCCAGCCAGCGTTCCGCCGCCGCGCCGGCCAGGATTAGCAGCAGGGCGGCGAGCGTCAGGCGCACGAAGCCGGGGGGCGTCCATTGCCGCAGGCCGGCAAAGGCGCCCAGCATCAGGCAAAGGCTTGCCAGGAACACCAGGAAGCTGGTCGCAAAGCCGGCGCCATGCCGGTCCAGCAGGCGCGGCTCCCAGAAAGCCGGGTTCAGCAGCAGCGAGGCGGCGGCGATGGCAATCCAAAGGCCGGCGAACAGCAGGTCGCCGTGGCGCAGGCGACCCAGATGCAAGGCCAGCAAGGCGCCGCCGCCCGCCAGCGCGCCCACCGCCGGCACTTTCAGAGCCGCGCCCAGCGCCAAGTCGGCGTGCAGATAGAAGCCCAGCAGGAAGATCAGCGTCAGCCCGGTGTTCAGGCTGCGGCCGAGCTGACTCATGGCTCCACGCCGGCGGCTTCGTAGAGACTGGCTTCCAGGCGCAGGAACCACGCCTCCCAACTCCAGCCGGCCTCGACAAAGGCGCGGGCCGCGGCGCCGAGGCGCTGGCGCTCCGCCGTATCGTCCATCAGGCGGAGGACAGCGTTGGCGAAGGCTTCCGGCGTTGCGGCGATGAGAGCGGCCTTGTCCGGCGGCAGGCCGATACCCTCGTTGGCGACCGGGGTGGCGACGACGGCTTTGGCGGCGGCGGCATAGTCGAGCAGCTTGTTCTGCATGCCGGCGCCGGCCCGCACCGGGTTCACGGCCACCGCGGTCCGGGCGAACCAGGGGGCAGGGTCGTCCACCTCGCCCACCACTTCGATGCCGTCGGTGCCGTCCAGCGCCCGGATTGCGGGGCGGGGGCGGCGCCCCAGCACCCGGAATCGGGCGGCGGGCTTCTGACGCCGGACCAGCGGCCAGACCTCGCGCACGAACCACAGCACCGCCTCCACATTCGTGTTGGTGCCGAGCACGCCGAGGAAGAGGGCGGTGTCCGGCTCTTGCAGGGCAGGGTCAGGCGGCGAGGCGGAGAGGTCGACCCCGTGCGGAATCAGGACGGCGTTGTCGATGCGCGGCTGACGGTGGGCGGCGCAGGCGGCCTCGACAGCGGCAAGGTCGGCCGGGCCGATCAGCACTGTCTGGGTGAAGCGCTGCCAGGCCCGGGCCTCGTAGGCGCGGACCAGCGGCAGTTCCAGCCGGTAGAGCCAGCGCTCGCGGCCGGTGCGGAAGGTGGCGAGCATGCGCTCGATGTTCAGGGTCTGGGAGAGCTGCATGGCCAGCACCCGTGCCGGCGAGCGCAGGCCGCGCACGGTCTCGGCACTGCGGAGGTAGTAGACGTAGATCAGGTCGAAGCGGCCGGCGGCGGCGCGCAGCGCCTGGCCCTGGGCGCGGTCGTTGAACAGGCCGACCTGGAGCGGCAGCAGGCTCGGCAGGCCGGCGAGCGCGCCCAGGGCCGCGCGCCAGCGCGGGCGGCGGAACCAGTGGACGGCGGCGCAGTGGCGCTCCAGCCATGCCTGGGCTGCCGGTTCTACGGGCGCATCGTGCAGGGCGAACAGCTCCACCCGGTGGCCGCGGGCGGCGAGGAAGGCGAGCCAGTGAGCCACGGTCATTTGGTCGGCCCGTGTCATCGGCAGCGGCGGCCGGCTGGTCGCGACGGCGATGCGGAGCGGGCGGGCGGCCGGCTGCGTCTCGGCGAAGGCAGGCGGCAGCGCAATGCCTTGGGTAACGTAATTCCTTACAATTTCCAGCAATTTTCTTGGTTCCCGGTGCAACCGCTTCCTAAAGGTGAACGGGTAGACCGTCAGCTTAACGCGACGGCACGCATAGGTTTAGTCCTAACTTCGAGATCAACTATCGCGATGGAAATTCAAGCTGACAGGGAAGTGCCGGCGGTGCGCGTCAGCAACGGCACAAGCCCCGCAGATCTGGCACCGGACCGGCTGCTGGTGCGGCTGCTGTCGGCCCTGATCGACGAGGCCTCTCTGCCGGGATCCCGTGGGGGCGCCGGGACGCTGGACGAGCGGGTCGAGGCGATCGGCATCCGCCGTCATTGGCAGGAGGTTCTGGGCGTGGACGCACCGGACCTTGCCGTGCTGAAACAGGGGGCGGTGGGTCAGGTCGTGGCCGTCGGTTCCGGGTTGACGGACCGGTTTTCACCGGGCGACCTGGCCGTGGGCATCGATGCGCGCTTTGCCGGCGATTTGGACTGGGCCTATTTGGATGGCCCGACAGCGATGGCTGTGCCGGAGGGTCTGACCGAGAGCCAGGCCGCGGTGGCGCCGCTGCTTTCGCGCGCGGTACGGGCCATCAGAATGCTGCAACCGCCGTTCGGCGCCACGGTCGGCGTGGTCGGACTCTGCGGCGAGGGGATGTTGGCAGTGCAATGCCTGTTGCAGGCCGGTGCCCGCGTTCTGGCCGTGGATACGGACCCGGCAGCGTTGGCCGTTGCCCGCGACCTGGGTGCGGCGGCGGTCTGGCAGCCAAAAGACGGGGACGCAGCCGGCGAGGCGGCGCCGGCAGCCGGTTGCGTCGGCGTTATCCTGGGCGCGCCGCCGGCAGACAATGCCGCGGTGCAGCAGGCAATTGCGGTGGCTGCGCCGGATGCCCGGCTGGTCGCGCTGGGCGATTGTCCAGAGACCGTGCCGTTCCCCGCCTTCATGGAAAAGCGGCTGACCATGTCGGTCGCCAAGGCTACGGCCCGGGACGACGGCCAAGCCTATGAGAGCGACCTGCATCTGGCCCTCGACCTGCTGGCGGAGGGGCGGGTGCGTCTCGCGCCCCTGGGGCTGGCGCATGTCTCGCTCAGCCAGGTGCGGGCCGTGGTGGCGGCAGAGAACCGGCCGCACTGGCTGTTGCTGGAGTTCGGCGCGACCGGAATCCAGGGGCCGTCGCCGACGGTGTCGGTTTCCGCGGCGCGGGGGCGGTTTTCGGCAGGGCCGTGCGCCATCGGCGTGGTCGGCATCAGCCGGATGGCGCGGACAACGCTGCTGCCGCGCCTGCGCGGCCTGCCCGATACGGTGCTGCACACCATTCTGGCCGATGCCAGCATAACAAGGGACGATGTGCGCCGGCGTTATGGGTTCGAGCGGGCGGTGGCGGAGCCGTCGGCGGTGGTTGCCGCCAAGGGGGTGAGCCTGCTGTTGCTGCTCGACCGCTATGCCCTTGACATGGACCTGATCTGCAGCGCGCTGCTGGCCGGCAAGGCCGTGCTGACCGAGGCGCCGTTCGTGGTCGACCATGACAAGCTCGAACGGGTGTTGCGCACCCAGGCCGAGACGGGGGGAGTTCTGCAACTGGGTTTTTTTCGCCGGTTTGCGCCGATGGTGCGCGATGCGGCAGCCGTGCTGGAGCGGCAGCAGGGGCGGCGGCATGTGATCATCCGGGCCAATGCGGGCCGCAGCCTGGCCGAGCTGCGTGGCGGCCGGGGCGAGGGCGGTGGAGCGCCGCCGGTCCTGCCCGCCGATGTCGGCCATTTCGTCGACCTGGCCCGCTATCTGGCCGATGCGCCGATCACCGCGGTGGAGGCGGCCTCGCCGGAAGGGGAGCGGCCGTTCGACGATGTGGCGGCACAATTGCATTTCGCCGACGGCAGCCTCGCGACCTTGGCCTATACCCGCTATGGAGAGACCGCCTTCAGCCGCGAGTCGGTGGAGGTGTTTGCCGATGGGCTGATGCTGCGCATCGACAATTGCCGGGAGCTTTTGGTGGTGGAAGGCAGAACCAGCCAGCGGCGCCGCGGCCTTCAGGACAAGGGCCATCGCGCCATGCTGACGGCCATGACCCAGGCCATGACGCGGGGCGAGGCTCCGCCGATCCCGTTCGCCGCCCAAACCAACACGCTGCGCGCTTTGTTGGCCCTGGTGCAGGCGCTGGGAACCGGCCGGCGGGTGATGCTGGGGTAGCTGGCATCACCCGCCGGCCGGCCGGGCTCAGTAGAACTGGCCCGGCAGCCATAGGGCGAGGTCGGGCAGGGCGAGCAGCAGGATGATCATTCCCAGCATTGCCGCCACGAATGGCCCAGCGCCTATCGCGACATCGTTGAACTTGCCCGTCGGGCGGATGCCGTGGACCACGTACAGGTTGACGCCGATGGGGGGCGTAATCAGGGCGGTTTCCATCAGCACCGTGATCATAATGCCGAACCAGACCGGATCGTAGCCTAGGTGCGCGATGATCGGGAAGACGATGGGCACGGTTGTCAGCATCATGGAGAGGGTCTCCATGAACATGCCCAGGATCAGATAGAAACCGATGATGATCAGCATCGTCTCCAGCGGCGTCAGGCCCATGTCGGCGATGGCCTGAATGATCACCTGGGCGATGCCGATAAAGCCCAGGATGAAGTTCAGGAACACGGCGGCCAGGATGATCAGCATGATCATGGCGGTCGTGCGCATGGTGCCTTCGAACGCCGCCTTCAGCATGGAGATGCTGAGGGTCCGCGTCCAGGCGGCCAGCAAGCAGGCGAACACCACGCCGACCGAGGCCGCCTCCGTCGGGGTGGCAATGCCGGCGTAGATGGAGCCGACGACGACCAGGAACAGCAATAGCGGTGGCAACAGGTCGGGCAGGGTGCGCAGGCGCCGGCCCCAGCTTGTTTCCACCTTCTGGCCGCCCCAGTTCGGGCGAGCGATGCAGGCGACGATGATCACCGCCATGAACAGGCCGGCCAGGATAACACCGGGGAAGATGCCGGCCAGATAGAGTTCGGGAACGGAGGTATCGGTGATCAGGCCATAGATGATCAGGTTGATCGACGGCGGGATCAGAATGCCGAGCGTGCCGCCGGCGGCCAACGAGCCCAGGAACAGACGCTCGTTATAGCCGCGTTTCTCGATTTCCGGATAGGCGACGGTGCCAACGGTCGCCGCCGTCGCGACCGACGAGCCGCTGGTGGCGGCAAAGATGGTGGAGGACCCGATATTGGCGTGCATCAGCCCGCCCGGCAGCCAGGACAGCCATTGGATCACCGCTGCGTACATCTTCTGGGCGATGCCGGCGCGCAGCATGATCTCGCCCAGAAGAATGAACATCGGCACGGCGACCAGGATGAATTCCTTGCTCTTGTCCCAGACAAATTCGCCAAGGGCCAGCGACAGGCGCCCATCCATGTACAATTGGTCGAGGCTGAGGCTGAGGACGCCGAGAACGGCGGCGACCGGAACGGCACCCAGCACCAGGACCAGCATGATAACGATTGACCAGAAAGCCATGGCTCAGGCCCCTCCCGAGCGGGTTTGGATGCCCATGCCATGGGTTTCTTCGGCGATGCCTTCCTCCATAGAAGGTACGCCGGCGACGCGCTGCACCTGCGCCAGATTGCCGGTGACAAGGCTCAGCAGGGCATAAACTGCGACGAAGGTCAGAGTGACGATGAACAGGATCAGGCCTGCAACCCAGAACAATTGCGGGATCCAGAGCGGGACCGCCAGGGTGCTGATCGAGACCGAGCCGTTCTCCCAGGAGGTGACGAACGTGACGATGGCCTTGTCGGTCAGCAGCGCCATGTAGCCCAGCAGCAAGGTAACGCCGACAATATCCAGTACCGCTTTCATCGGCGCCGGCAAGAAGCTGTAAAGGGCGTCGATGCGCACGTTGGAGCGGTGCAGCAGGCAATAGGAATAGGCCCAGGTCGTACCGGCCGCAAAGACATAGCCGGAAATCTCGTCAGACCCGCTCATGGTGATGGAGAAGAATTTGCGCAGGAGCACGTCCACCGTCACCATCACGGCCGCTGCCAGCAGGGCGGCGCCGCCGCACCAGACGGCATAACGGGAAATCTGCTCCAAAGCGCCATGGAGGCGCTGCAACATGGCCCTGCCTTTCACGTGTTTGCATTACCGGGAAGAAAGAGGCCGGGCAGCGGCGGTTCCACACACTCTGCCCGGCGTATTTTTGGGCCTTGCGGCCCTGCGTCCTTAGAGCTTCGCTTCCATACCGACGACCTTGCCGACGGTCTCGTTCCACTCATCGACGCATTTCTGCGTGCCGCAACGCTCGGCCCAGCGCTTGATCACGATGTTCTGCACGATGTCACGCAGCCGTTCCATATCTTCCGCGCTTGGCTCGATCGGAACCATGCCGCCTGGATCACCGATCGCGCAAGGGCCCGAGGCGTTACAATCCATGCCGACCTGATCGCTTTCGGCCGTCGCCGTGCGCACTTCACGCTCCCAAAGCGGCATCTGCTCCTCGAACAGCGCCCGGGCATCCGGTGTCAGGCTGTTCCACGTGTTGTTGTTCATCGCAACATAAGTGCTGGTGAAGCCCAAACGCACGCGGATGTTGTGAGTCACGACCTGGTACCATTTGGCGCTGTATGCCGGCAACGTCCCGGTGATACCGCAGTCAGCGACCCCTTTCTGCAGAGCCGGCACGACTTCGGCGAACGCGATCGTTACCGGGCTGCCGTTCACGCCTTCGATGAAATCGCCCAAAGTGGTCGAATAAGTGCGGATCTTCTTACCGGACAAATCGGCCAGCGTGACGTTCGTCTTGGATCGGTCGCCGAGATTGCACCAAAACTGCTGGGACGGCCAATAATATAGCGCCAACAGCTTGGCGTTGTATTTTTCGTTCAATTCCCGGGCAAGAATATCTTGGTAGGAATCGAGCACTTTCTCAAACGTGGGCAGGTCTGGCGCAACGGCGGCCAAGTCGACGCCTTCCATCGGCGGGCTATCCTGGCTGGTATAGCCGGACAGGCCATGCGCGGCATCATAGACGCCCAACTTCAACAGGCGGACGACTTCGAAGCCCGACAGTCCTAATTCCGTGTATGGCTTCGCGTTCGCGGTCAATGCACCGCCCGATGCGTTTGGCAGGCTTTCGTTCCAAAAGCGGCTTTCGTGGTTTTTCCACTGGTCTAGGTTACCCCACGTGCCGACGACTTTGAACTCGCGCTTGCCATAGTCGGCAGCGCCGGCGCTGGTCGCCGAAAGCGCCAGCCCGAAGGCTGCTGCAGCGGCGATAAGGGTTTTTTTCGTCATGTGTCACTCCCAATTCTAACATCAGGCTGTACGACGCCGGTAGCCGCGGCGGGCAAATCTGGCGACGCTAGGCGGGCCGGATCATAGGCAAGCAGGGCGTTAAGGGCTAGCCCCGCTTAAACAATTGGGGGTGCGTCAAAAGTAGGGTGTGACAGGATCGCAGGCGGTATACCCCAGGAAACAACGCCGCTGCCGTAGAGACCGCGGCCGGCTGACGGGTCGCTCCAGGCGGTCTCGTGCACGGCGAGGTCGGGATGCTGGGCGGTCAGGCTCTCGACCATGGCGGCGTGCCGGCCGGCGGGCAGCAGCGGGTACCAGAGCAGCCCGCCGGCTTGCGGCCAGCGCAGGCGCAGGCGGCGGACGAAGCCGGGCAGGGCATCGTACTCGTCCTTGATCTCGTAGCTGGGGTCGATCAGCACCAGCCCGCGGGCAGGGGCCGGCGGCTTGGGCGGCAAGCGGAAGGGCAGGCCGACCAGCCCGTCCGTGTGAAGCACCCGCACACGGCGGTCCCGCTCGAACACGCGGGCGAGGATGGCGTGCTCGCGCGGATGCAACTCCCACAGCCAGAGGGTGTCGCCACGGCGCAGCATCTGGGCTGCCAGGGCAGGGGAGCCTGGGTAAAGGCGGCGATTCCGGCCCTGGAAGCGGCGGAGTGCGGCCAGGTAGGGCTCGTCCGCCGCGATGCGCCCGCCGGCGAGCAGCGTGTCGATGCCGGCAGCCGCCTCGCCAGTCTTGCGAGCCTCCGGCGCATCGAGGTTGTAGCGGCCGCGCCCGGCATGGGTCTCGGCAAAGAGAATGGGGGCGGGATCGCGCGTCAGGTGGGCGAGAGCACGGGCGAGCAGGATATGTTTGTGCACGTCGGCCAGGCTGCCGGCATGGTACATGTGCTGGTAGGAAAGCATGAAGCAGATGCAGACTTTGCGGCAATATAGTATTGAAGGGCGCTGTGGTCGTCAAAACCGAGCGAATGTTAACATTCGTTAGCATGAGCCGGAATTTCAACGGCAAAACAGCAGGCTAAAGAGCAACGTTTTGTTAAGGCCCGTGCCGGTTTTTGGAACGCAGCTGGCTGACCCGCATGTGAAATCACGGGTGGGATCATAACGGGAACATAGACCCTTGTCCAGGTGAGGATTTGCCGCTATATCACGGGGTGTTTCTACCAACGCCCGAAAGAGTCTGCCCCATGCGCCGCACGCATCCGGAGCTTGGCGATCTTGACCATGTCGATTGCTGGGTGTTCGACCTGGACAACACGCTCTACTGCTCGCGCAAATACGATCTGTTTCCGGCTATGGGCGAGAAAATGGCGCTCTATCTGGAGCAGACGCTGGGCGTTTCGGCGGACGAAGCGCAGCAGTTGCGTGCGCAATGGAGCGCCGACCATGGCACGACGCTGCGTGGCCTGATGATCGAGCGCGGCCTGCCGCCGGCAGCCTTTCTGGAGTTCGTGCACGACCTGGACCTGGACCAGATCCAGCCGGAGCCAGCCCTGGATGCGGCCATTGCCGCGCTGCCGGGGCGCAAGGTCGTGTTCACCAATGCCACGGTCAAGTATGCGATCGACGTAATGGGCCGGCTGGGCGTTTCTGCCCATTTCGACCATATTTTCGACGTGGCCGCGGCCGACTATGTGCCGAAGCCGCAAATGCCGGCCTATGACGAATTCCTGCGCCAAACAGGCGTGCGGCCGGATCGGGCGATCTTTTTCGAGGACATGGCGCGCAACCTGGCGCCGGCGGCACAGATCGGCATGACCACGGTCTGGGTCGAGAACGAGCGCGCCAATGCCGGCCCAACGCCGGCCTGCAACCACGTGCACTACGTGGCCGAAGACCTGACGCGCTGGTTGCAGGCCGCGGCCGCCAGCCGCTGAGGCGCGGCCGGCGGGGCGCCGGAGCGTCAGAAGCTGGCGCTGACGGTGAACACCGCCGCCGGGTCGCCAATGGCGCCGGTCAGGTCGTTGTCGACATATTGCAGCTTCAGCTCGATGAACTTGTAGCTGGTGGCGACGCCGACGCTCCAATCGTGGTAGGTGCGGGCGCCGAACGCGGCCTCGTCGTCGATGGAATTGTAACCATAGGTCGCCGAGAAAGCCAGCGGCAGCGGCAGGCCGAGGTCGGGCGCGTATTCGGCCGAGACGTTCGGATAGTGGAAGTTGCCGCTGGAGCCGAAATAGTCCGGCGAATAGTTGTAGCCAACGCCGAGGGTCAGGCCATCCATCGGGCTGTAGCTGAGCGCGATCATGGCTTCGAGATAATCATAGTCCAGGCCCGACGAGGCGCCCGGGTAGGTGTAGTAGATCAGGCCGACATCGATGCCGATGCCCATGTATTCGGCCGTAACGCCGCCATAATAATCGATCTCCACCTGGGCCTGGTCGCCATCCTGGAAATCCACGCTGGAGGCCCAGATGCCGGCATAGAGCGCGACCGGGTCTGCGACCGTCACGCTGTAGTCGAAGCCGCCCTGAACGGCCGGGTTCTCGTCGGTCTGGCTGATGCCGCGAAAGCGGTAGTCCGTCGTCAGCGCGACATTGGCCGAGAACTCGCCCGGAATCAGCGAGGTTTCTTCTTCTGCAGCCTGGCTGGGAGAGGCGGTGACGGCCAGCGGCACGGCGAGGGCTGCGGCGGCGGCTATGGTGCTCAGAAAGCGAGCATTCGATGTATTCTTCATGTGCAGGTGCATCCGTATTGCTCGGTAAAGGGCGCGCATTGTCCCTAACAGCGCCTATTGTATTGCCCAACCTAAAAATAATCTAAGTAAAAATTGCCGCATATACTTTGTCTAATTCTACGGCAATTTGCGGTCGAAAAGCGGGCAATTGCCTTTCAAGCGGGCGGGAATGCATGTCGTTGACAGGCTGGCAGCGCTCGGCCAAGGTCCGCCGCGATCTTTTGCAACCAGGCTTTCACCGAAGGATTCCCGCCATGGCTGGCTCGTTCGCCGATCTCGCTCAAACCATCGATCAGGCGTGGGAGGATCGCGCCAATGTGTCTGCCGGCACGCAAGGCGCCGTGCGCGAGGCGGTGAACGAGGCGCTGAACGCCATGGACAGCGGCAAGGTGCGCGTCGCAGAGAAGGTCGGCGGCGAGTGGGAAGTGCGGCAGTGGTGCAAGAAGGCCGTTCTGCTGTCGTTCCGCCTGAACGATTCGGCGCCGATCAAGGGCGGCCCGGGCAATGCGACCTGGTTCGACAAGGTGGCGAGCAAGTTCGACAACTGGGGCCAGGCGGAATTTGCCGCCGCCGGCTTCCGCGCCGTGCCGGGCGCGGTCGTCCGCCACTCCGCCTATATCGCCAAGGGTGCGGTGCTGATGCCGTCCTTCGTGAATGTTGGCGCTTATGTGGGCGAAAACACCATGGTCGACACCTGGGCGACCGTCGGCTCCTGCGCACAGATCGGTGCGAACTGCCATCTCTCGGGCGGTGTCGGCATTGGCGGCGTTCTGGAGCCGTTGCAGGCCGAGCCGGTGATCATCGAGGACAACTGCTTTGTCGGCGCCCGCTCGGAAGTGGCGGAAGGGGTGATTATCCGCGAGGGCGCGGTGCTCTCCATGGGCGTGTTCATCGGCGCCTCCACCAAGGTGGTGGACCGCCACACGGGCGAAATCCACATCGGCACGGTGCCGCCCTATGCGGTGGTGGTGCCGGGCACGCTGCCGGGGGGCGCGAACAAGCCGAGCCTCTACTGCGCCGTTATCGTCAAGACCGTGGACGAGCAGACCCGCGCCAAGACCTCGATCAACGACCTGCTGCGCGATTAAGTCGAAAGGCGAGGTTTCATGCGCTATGCCACTGATCCAGTAGAAATTTTACAGGATTTGATCCGCTGCCCGAGCGTGACCCCTGTCGATGAGGGGGCGCTGGCTGTGCTGGAGCGGGCGCTGCAGCCGATGGGCTTTGCTTGCGAGCGCATGCCGTTCTCCACCCCTGGCACACCGGACGTGGACAACCTCTATGCCCGCCTTGGCTCGGTGGCGGCGCCGCTCTGCTTTGCCGGGCATACGGATGTGGTGCCGCCCGGCAATCCGGACGATTGGAGCCATCCGCCCTTTGCCGCCGACATTGTCGACGGCGTCATGATCGGGCGGGGCGCGGTCGACATGAAGGGCGCGATTGCCGCCTTTGTCGCTGCTGTCGGGCGCTATCTGGAGGAAAAGGGGCCGCCGGCCCATGGCTCCATTGCCTTCCTGATCACCGGCGACGAGGAAGGACCGGCCCATAACGGCACCAAGCGCATGCTGACCAAGCTGGCGGACCGGAACGAGACGCTGGGTGCCTGCATTGTCGGCGAGCCAACCAACCCGAACCGGTTGGGCGAGATGCTGAAGATCGGCCGCCGTGGTTCGCTTTCCGGCACGTTGCGGGTGGCGGGCGTGCAGGGGCATGTGGCCTATCCCGCCCAGGCGCAAAATCCGATCCATCCGCTGGTGCGCATGCTGAACGAGATCACGGCAGAGCCATTGGACGAGGGGTCGGAGCATTTTCAGCCAACGTCGCTGCAACTCACCTCGGTCGATGTCGGCAACCCGACACACAATCTGATTCCCGCCAAGACCAAGGCGAATTTCAATGTGCGGTTCAATGACTTGCACACGTCTGCGGATGTGGAAGCGTGGGTGCGCGAGCGGCTGGACCGGGTGGAATACCCCTACGATCTGGAGATCATGGTCAGTGGCGAGAGCTTCCTGACGCCGCCGGGTCCGCTCTCGGACCTGATGGCGGCGGCCACCAAGGCCGAGACCAACCGCGACCCGGACCTGTCGACCACCGGCGGCACATCCGACGCGCGCTTTATCAAGGACTATTGCCCGGTCATCGAATTCGGCCTGATCAGCGAATGGGCGCACAAGGTGGACGAGCAGGTGAAAATCGAAGAATTGGAAGGTCTGACAAGAGTTTACCGGCGTTTCCTGGATGCCTGGTTCAGCCGGGCTTAGGGACGGGACGGCGCATGACGGCGGCGACGGTTCTTGAGCATGTGCAGGTCGCCTTCCGCCTGGCGAAGCGGGACCCCGCGGCCATCGATGACATCGCCAACACGCAGGCGGCGTTCTGGTATAGCTTTCAGGGTGCGGTGATCACTCTGCCGATGATGCTGATCACCATCGTCCTGGAGGGCGGGGGCGTTCCGGGGCTGCTGGGCCTGTTGGGCGAGGTCGGGCTGTTTGCGGTCGGCTGGCTGCTCTATCCGGTGGTCATGCTGGAAATCGTGCCGCTGATCGACCGGGCGCAACACTATTGCCGGTATATGGCCGCCTCCAACTGGTGCAATGTGCTGGAGGATGGCGTGCTCACCCTGATCGTGGTGTTGCGGGCGTTGAACATTATCCCGGAAAGTCTTGGCGGGCTTGCGTTTTTTGCCTGCGTGATCTGGGTGTTCAGCTACCAGTTCTTTGTGATCCGCAACGGGCTGAAGGTCGATGCCGGGATCGCCGCCATGTTGATCGGCGTGCGGCTATTGCTGGCCGTCGGTCTGTTCATGATCCACAGCGCCTTCGGGGGCTAGCAGCGCTTCGGGCGGGTAGCGCACTTCCAGAAAGCAGAGGCCGGTCGGCGGCGCGGTGGGGCCGGCGGCTTCGCGGTTGCGGGCGGCGAGGGCGCGGGTGACGTCGTCCGGCGTCCACTTGCCTTCGCCGACCAATTTCAGGGTGCCGATAAAAATGCGGATCTGGTTGTGCAGAAAGCTGCGCGCGGCCGCCTCGATCCGGATTTCCTCGCCGTGGCGGGAAACATCCAGCCGGTCCAGTGTCTTGACCGGCGATCTTGCCTGACATTGCGAGGCGCGGAAGCTGGTGAAATCGTGGTGGCCGACCAGGCGCTGTGCGGCCTCGTGCATCGCCTCGGCGTTCAGCGGCATGGCGATGTGCCAGACCAGGCCGCGCTCCAGGGCGGGCGGGGCGCGGCGGTTCAGGATGCGGTAGCGGTAGGCCCGGCCGATGGCGGAGCGGCGGGCGTCGAACGCCGGCCGGGCGGGCGCGCACTCCAGCACCGAGACCGGAGCCGGGCGGACCAGATGGTTGACGGCGTTCCGGACGATCCAGGGCGGGCGCGCGTGGCAGAGGTCGACATGCACGACCTGGCCCACAGCGTGGACGCCGGAATCGGTGCGGCCGGCGCAGACGGCGGTGACGGGGCCGCCGTCGAGTTTGGCAAGCGCGGCTTCGAGGCAGGCCTGCACGGTCTCGACGCCGTGCTGCCGCTGGAAGCCGGCAAAGGCGCCGCCATGGTATTCGATGGTGAGGCGGTAGCGGGGCAAGGTCGAATGCCCTTCTATGCCGTCATCGCGGGACGCCGACGGCGTCCCGGCGCTGCAGCAGCGCCGGGTGTCGGGCGCGGAGCGGCTGGATTGATCCGTCGCGTCGCGCCCCGGCCTGACGCCAGATGGGGGTGAACGGGGTCAGTCATTGCCGGGCAGCGGCAAAACGGTCCGCACCGGCACTGCATAGCCGCGCACCAGGTCGGTGGCGGTCATCGGGGCCTTGCCGGGGCGTTGGATGCGGGTGGGACGGAAGCCGCCACTGCCGCAGGCGATGGTCAGGCGCTCGTCCAGCACGGTGCCGGGCGGGCCGGATGCGTCGGGCACGACCTCGGCGGCGGAGACTTTCAGTACGGTGTCGCCGTACAGAAACCAGGTTCCCGGCCAGGGCGTTAGGGCGCGGACCTGACGTTCCAGATCGACCGCCGGGCGGCGCCAGTCGAGGCGGCCATCGTCGCGGGAGAGCTTGGCAGCATAGGTCGCGCCAGCCTCCGGTTGCGGCGTGGCGGTAAGGGTGCCGGCCTCCAGCCGCGCCAGCGTATCGACGATCAGGCGGGCGCCGAGGGCGGCCAGCGCGTCGTGCAGGCTGCTGGCCGTGGTCTCGGCGCCGATCGGCACCGCCTCCCAGAGCAACATGTCGCCGGTGTCGAGACCTTGGTCCATCTGCATGACGGTGACGCCCGATTCGGCATCGCCGGCCAGGATGGCATGCTGGATCGGTGCGGCACCGCGCCAGCGCGGCAGCAGCGAGGCGTGGATGTTGATGCAGCCGTGCCGCGGCGCCTGCAGCACCGGTTTCGGCAGGATCAGGCCGTAGGCAGCGACCACGGCAACATCGGCGTTGAGCGCGGCGAACGCCTCCTGCTCCTCGGCGGCGCGCAGGCGGCGGGGGGTGCGGACTTCGATGCCTTGGGCCTGGGCGAAGGCGTGGACGGGGCTGGGGCGCTGCTTATGGCCGCGGCCGGCGGGGCGGGGCGGCTGCGAGTAGACGCAGGCGACCTCGTGCCCTGCCGCGATCAGCGCGGCCAGCGGGCCGACGGCGAAGTCGGGCGTGCCCATATAGACGATGCGGAGCGCCATGGGTTCGGCCTACGACGCCTTTCTGGCGGCGAGCTTGTCGGCCTGCTCGCGCAGCAGGGTGGGCTTGTGCTTGGCGAGCTTGCGCAGTGTCAGGTCGCGTTTGATGCGGCTGAGATAGTCGACATGCAGCACGCCGTCGAGGTGATCGATTTCGTGCTGAACGCAGCGGGCGAACAGGCCGTCCGCCTCGATCTCATGCGCGGCGGCAGTTTCGTCCTGGTAGGCGACGCGGATCTTGTCCGGCCGTTCCACGTCCACGAAAATGTCGGGCAGGGAGAGGCAGCCCTCGTTCATCAGGATGAGCTCGTCGGAGGCCCAGGTGATGCGTGGGTTGATCATTCGGTAGGGCTGCGGGTCTTCGCCCTCGCGCGCAACATCGACGACGATCAGGCGCCGGTCGCTGCCGACCTGCGGGGCGGCAAGGCCGATGCCGGGCGCCTCGTACATGGTGTCCAGCATGTTCTGGAGCAGGGTTCGGACGGAATCGTCGATCTGCTCGACCGGCTTGCACGGCGTTTTCAGCCGGCGGTCCGGGGCGATGACGATGGGCAACAGAGACATTCCGGTGGGTTCCTCCAAGCGAATCTGTTGCTAGCTATGGTGGGAATCCCTCCGGGTCAAGGATGCAGACCATCGCGTGGCCGTCGCTTGAGATGATGCAGGCAAACCCCTGGCCCTGGCTGGCCGGGCTGGGGGTGCTGGTGCTGGGCTTTTGGCTGGGGCGGCTCGGGCGCGGAGCCGGCGGCACGGATGCGGCGTTGGAGCAGCGCCTGCAAACGCAGGAGCGCGCGGTTTCGGAGGCGCTGGAGCGTATGGGCGCCCGCACGGCGGAGGGCGAGCGGCGAAGTGCGGCGGATGCGGCGGCGCTGCGCACGCAGCTTTCGGCGCTGACGCGGCAGCAGGAGGGCGTCGGGCAGGCGCTGGGTGCCCTGCAGGCCGTGCTGGACAGCAAGCAGGCCCGCGGCGCCTTCGGCGAGGTGCAACTGGAGCGGTTGGTGAGCGATCTGCTGCCGGCATCGGCCTATCGCATGCAGGCGGCGGTGGGCCCTTACCGGGCAGACTGCCTGATCCGCCTGCCGCACCCGCCGGGGCCGGTGGCGGTGGATGCGAAGTTTCCGCTGGAAGGCTTTCGGGCCTGGCGGGCGGCGCAGGGCGATGCCAGGGCCGCGGCATCGGCCTTGCGGCGCTTCCAGCGGGATGTGGCGGGGCATGTGGAGGCGATTGCCGCCAAGTACATCCGCGCCGGCGAGACGGCGGACTTCGCGCTGATGTTCGTGCCCTCCGAAGCGGTATTCGCCGCCGTGCATGGCGAGTGCCGGGCGGTGGTGGAGGCGGCGGAGCGGGCGCGGGTGTTCCTGGTCTCGCCGGGGACGCTCTGGCCGCTGCTGAACACGCTGGCGGCCGTGCTGCGCGACGTCCGCTTTGCCGAGAACACGGCGGCCTTGCAGGCGGAGGCCGCACAGTTGGCGTCGGATGCGGTGGCGCTCGCCGATCTGGCCGCCAAGGCGCAGCGCGACTGGAGCCGGCTGGGCGAGGACTTGCAGGCCCTTACCCGCAAGGCAGACGCGCTGGCGCTGGCCGGCAAGGCGTTTGCCGGCGGCGAGGGGGAGGAGGCTGAGGGCGATGGCGGGGAGCGGCGCCGTTAGGCAAGTCCGGCCGGATCAAGTCCGGGGCGGGTCTTCAGCGCCGACCAGGCTCCGGCGTCCTACCTACCGCACCACCTTTTTCGGATCGACCGCCTGGTCGTGCTGGCGTAATTCGAAGTGCAACTGCGGCTCCGCGACCGAACCCGTGTCGCCGACCGTGCCGATGGTCTGGCCTTGCCGCACGGCGTCACCGCGCTTTACCGCCATGGTCGCGGCGTGGGCATAGGCGCTGGTCCAGCCGTCGGCATGCTTCACCAGAATCAGATTGCCGAAGCCCGGCAGCCCGTCGCCGGCATACGCCACAGAGCCATCTGCCGTGGCATGGATCGCCGTGCCGCGAGGGGCGGCGATATTGATGCCATCGTTGTGCAGACCGCCGGACGTGGGGCCGAAATCGGCCAGGATGCGGCCTTCGACGGGCAGGATGAAGCGGGGCTGGCCCGTCGCGGCGGGCTTGGTCGGGGCGGTCGGCTTGGCCGGCTCTGCGGGCGGCGCGGCTTTCGGCACGGGGGGCCTGGCCGATGCCGGCGGGGCTGGCGATGACGGCGCGGCCTCTGTGCTTTTCGGCCGGGCTGGCGCCGCCGGCCGTTGCCGGGGGAAGGGATCGTCCGGAGCCGCTGCCGCCGGCGCCTCGGCCATCTGCGGTGCCGGATTGGCGTTGGCCTGGCTGGGCGTGGGCTTCGGATTGGCGTTGGCCAGGCTGGGCCTGGGCTTCGAATTGGACTTTGCCGAGGCCGGGGCGGGCGTGGGAGCCTCTGCTGCCGGCTTGGCGCCGATGGTCACTGACGGCGCAGCGACGGAGGTGCGCGCCGGCCGCTCCGCCACCATGGCCGAGCGGTTGCCGGGAATGGCGAGGCGGTCGCCGACCGGGATGCGGTCGGGATTGCGCAGATCGTTGGCAGAAATGATCCTGTCCTGTGCAACGCCGGTCGTGCGGCTGATACGGCCCAGCGTATCGCCGGGGCGGACCGTGTAAATCCACTCGTCCGGCAGGATTAGCTGGTCGCCATAGCCAATGCGGCTATCGCGAAGACCATTCGCACGCATCAGTCCCCGGACGCTGACATTGTATTCCCGCGCGATGCCATAGAGCGTATCGCCCGGACACACGATCAGCTCCCGGGCCGGTTTTGGCGGATGCTGACAACGAACCGGGGGAGAGGCGCCGATGCCGCTCGCATTGGCCTGTGACACGGCCCCGGTCCCGTTTGCCTGTTGCTTGGCAGGGTAGCGAACGCTCCCGCACCCCTGTAACGCCACCGCCAGCATTACTGCGAGCGCGACGCCGCCTGACTTGAGCTGCCTTGTCGAATCGGTCGCCATCCGAAAACTCTGTTCCACAAATAGACCGGGAGGGTTCTCATACCGCGATTCGGCGGAAAACAACAGCGTGCTGTCGCTTCAGGCCGGCCAGACGCCTTCCAGCGCCCCCATGGTCTCGCGGCAGGTGAGGTCGGCGGTCAGCGGTGTGACCGTGATCCAGCCCTCCTCGATCAACTGCTCGTCGGTTCCGGGCGTGTGATAGGCCTGCTCGCGCTCCGTCGAGACCCAGATATAGGGATTGCCGCGTGGGTCCATGCCCTCCTGCAGGCGGCCGCCGGGTTTGCGCCGGCCCTGGGGCACCAGTTTGACGCCGTGCACGCGGTCCGGCTCGACATCCGGGAAGTTGATGTTGAGGATCACGTCGCGGCGCCAGTCCGCTGTCAGCACCTGGCGCAGCACCGGCACCAGGTGTGCCTCCGCCGTTGCCCAGCGGGCGGGGCCGAGTGGCGTTTTGTTCAGCGAGAACGCAATCGAGCGCACACCGCAGAGCGCGGCCTCCATCGCAGCCCCCACCGTGCCGGAATAGAGCACGTCGCCGCCGATATTGCCGCCGCGGTTGATGCCGGAAATCACCAGGTCCGGCGCCTCCGGCATGACGTGGCGCAGCGCCAGCAGCACCGAATCGGTCGGTGTGCCGGCCACCGCCTTTCGCCGCTCGCCCATGTCGTGCGTGCGCAGGGGCGATTGGATGGTGAGGGCATGACTGGTCGCGCTTTGCTCGTAGCGGGGCGCCACGACCCAGAGTTCCCGCACCAATGGTGCAATGAGCTTTTCCAGAAGCTCGATCCCCGGCGCTTCGATGCCGTCGTCGTTGGTCAGCAGCACGCGGGCGTTGGCAAGGTCGATCATGAGGGTTCTCCGCCAATCCGATTGTTGCCGCCGAAATAAGGCCGCAATACTTCTGGAATTATGACAGAGCCATCGGCCTGCTGATAATTCTCCAGCACGGCCACCAGAGTGCGCCCCACCGCCAGGCCGGAGCCGTTCAGGGTGTGCACGAAGACGTTGCCCTTGCCCCCGGCCGGTTTGAAGCGGGCGTTCATGCGCCGCGCCTGGAAGTCGCCGCAGTTGGAACACGAACTGATCTCGCGATAAGCGGCCTGGCCCGGCAGCCAGACCTCGATGTCGTAGGTTTTGCGGGCGCCAAAGCCGGTATCGCCGGCGCACAGCACCACGACGCGATAGGCGAGCCCCAGCCGCTTCAGCACCTCCTCGGCGCATGCCGTCATGCGTTCGTGCTCGGCCGCGGCTTGGTCGGGCGTGGTGATGGAGACGAGCTCCACCTTCTCGAACTGGTGCTGGCGGATCATGCCGCGTGTGTCGCGGCCGGCCGAGCCCGCCTCGGAACGGAAGCAGAGCGTGTGCGCGGTGCGCCGGATCGGCAGGTCGCCCTCCGCCAGGATTTCTCCCGCGACCAGATTGGTCATGGTGATTTCGGAGGTGGCGGTCAGCCAGAAGCCATCCGTCGTCTGAAAGCTGTCCTCGGCGAATTTCGGCAACTGGCCGGTGCCGTAGAGCGCGGCGTCACGCACCAGCACGGGCGTGTTGGTCTCGGTATAGCCGTGCTCGCCGGTCTGCAGGTCGAGCATGAACTGCGCCAACGCCCGGTGCAGGCGAGCGACCTGGCCCTGCATGACGACAAAGCGCGCGCCGGAGAGTTTGGCCGCCCGCTCGAAATCCAGGCCGCCCAGACCCTCGCCGATGGCCTGGTGGTCGCGCGGCTCGAAGTCGAGCACCGGCGGCGCCCCGACGCGGCGCAGTTCGACATTGGCGCTTTCGTCCGGGCCATCCGGCACGTCGTCGGCCAGGACGTTCGGCAGGGTGGAGAGTAGGGCGTCGATTTCCTCTGCCGCGCTTTTCTCGTCTGCCTCGGCGGCAGCGATTCGGTCTTTCAGGCGCTCCACCTCGGCCATCGGGGCGGAGGCGTCCTCGCCCTTGGCCTTGGCCTGGCCGATCTGTTTGGAGAGGTCTTTGCGGCGCGACTGTACCTCCTGGAAGGCCGTCTGAGCGGCGCGGCGGCGTTCGTCCAGGGCCAGGATTTGTGCCGACGCGGGCTCCGCTCCCCGCCGGGCGAGCGCCCGGTCCAGGGCTTCGGGCTCGGCGCGGATCCAGCGCAGGTCTAGCATGGGTTAAGCGTCCTCGTCGTCGTCGTCCAATGCGGCCTCGCGCTCGGCGCGTTTGCGCTCCACCAAGCGGGCCATGATGATCGAGATTTCGTACAGGATCAGGCCTGGCACGGCGAGGCCGACCTGGCTGATCACATCGGGCGGCGTCAGCACGGCGGCGAAGACGAACACCGCCACCACGGCATACTTGCGCTTGCGCGCCAGCGTATCCGCGCTCACCAGCCCGACCCGGGCCAGCAGGGTCAGGGCCACCGGCATCTGGAAGAATAGGCCGAAGGCGAAGATCAGCTTCATCACCAGGCTGAGATATTCGCCAACCTTGGCTTCCAACTGGATCGGCAGGCCGCCGGCGGTGCCCGTCGTCTCGAAAGACAGAAAAAAGCCCCAGGCCAGTGGGAAAATAAAGAAATAGACCATGGCGCCGCCTAGGAAGAACAGCACCGGCGTTGCAATCAGATAGGGCAGAAATGCCCCTTTCTCGTTCGAATACAGGCCAGGCGCTACGAATTTGTAGAGCTGGCTGGCGATGATTGGGAAGGAAAGGAACAGCGCCGCAAAGAACGAAACTTTAATGTAGGTGAAGAAGGTCTCGGTCAGGCCGGTATAGATCATCCGCCGGCTGGTTTCGCCTTGGAATTGATCCGCCAGCGGCTGCACCAGGAAGGCAAACACTTCCTCGGAGAAATAATAGCAAACCAGGAAGGTGCCCAGCAGCGCCAGCAACGAGTACATCAGCCGCTGGCGCAGTTCGATGAGGTGTTCGATCAGCGGCGCGCGGGTTTCTTCCTGCTGCGCCTCTTCCGCCTCACGGCTCGGGCTTTGGGTCATGACGCGGCCGTGGGCTTGGGTTTCGATGCGGTGGGCGCCGTTTCGGGCTCGCCGGCAGCCACGGTGTCGTCTGCCGCAATGGCCTCGGGCGGCGCCGATTGCGGTGCGGCGATGCTATTGTCGGCGTCTGCCTGTGCTTTTGCGGGCCTGGCGGTATCGTCGATATCGCTGTCGAGATACCGGTTGACCGAGCGTCCACTGGTGACGTCGCTCACGGATTTCTGCAGGTCCCGCAACTCCTCCTGGCGGGCGATATCCTCGATCCCGTCCTGGAATTGCCGCACGACGCGGCGGGCGCGGCCGACATATTTGCCGAACGTGTGCAGCGCGCCCGGCAGGTCTTTCGGCCCGATCACGATCAGCGCGACGATGCCGACCACGAACAACTCGGTCCAACCGATATCCAGCATCGCTTTAACCAGCCCTTCACTGCCAACGCGGGCGGTGCGGAGCGGTTAGCTCTGCGCCGGGTCTTTCTCTTTGGTGGAGGTGTTTTGTTCCACCTTGCCGGCCGACTGGTTCAGCTGGGCGGTGTCGTCACCGTCGTCTTGCATGCCTTTTTTGAAGCTTTTGATGCCCTTGGCCATATCGCCCATCAGGCGCGGAATCCGACCCGCCCCGAACAACACGACGATGATCAGGACAACAATCAGGATTTGCCAAATGCTGATCCCCATGGGATCGCTCCTTCACGCTTGAGAATGGCGTTCCATCTGCCCCGACTTATCGCAGAAACCGGGGTGCCGGGCAACGCACCCGCGCATGGCTCTTTAGGTGCGCGGCAATTCGGAGCGTGGAAAGACCAGGGCGGCGCCTTCGGGAATCGACACGTTAATCCGGTCGCCTTCGGTCAGATCGTTGCTATCGCCGCCGCGGGCGGTCAGCGGTGCCGGACAGCCGTCGACATCGAGCTGGTAGAGCGTCGAGCGCCCGAGCGGCCGTTTCAGCGCCACGGTGCCGCCATTGCAGCGCCCGCAACCGGCCGGGCCGAGGGCGACGTGCAATCGATCCGGGCGCACCAGCACCTCCACCGGCGTCCCGCACGACAGGTTCGGTGTCTCCACCAGGCCCGCCGGTGTCCAGCAGGTACCGTGATCGACCACCGCGTCGAACCGGTTCACCTCGCCGAAGAAGCTGGCGACGAAGGGGGTGCGCGGGTGCTGATACAGCTCGCCCGGGGTGCCGACCTGTTCGATCACGCCATCGTTCAGCAGCGCGATGCGGTCGGCCATGAACATGGCTTCCTCTGCATCGTGGGTGACGAGGATGGCGGTTGTGCCGGTGTGTTTCAGAACCCGCACGGTTTCGGCACGCAGGCTTTGCCGCAGGCTGGCATCCAGGCCGGAGAAGGGCTCGTCCAGCAGGATCACGCTGGGCTCGGGCGCCAGTGCGCGGGCGAGTGCGACCCTCTGTTTCTGGCCGCCGGAGAGTTCGTCCGGATAGGCGTCGGCTTTCTCGGTCAGGCCGACTTCTTTCAGCATGGCCATGGCGCGGTCGCGCTTGGCGCTATTGCGCCGGCGCTTCAGCCCGAACCCGACATTCTCCGCGACGGTCAGGTGCGGGAACAGGGCGAAATCCTGGAACATGAAGCCGATGCGCCGTTGTTCGGCGGGCAGGAACTTCTTGCCGCCGCTCACCACCTCGCCATGCAGGCTGACGGTGCCGCTGTCCGGCGTCTCCAGCCCGGCGACCAGGCGCAAGGTTGTGGTCTTGCCGCAGCCCGACGGGCCGAGCAGAGCGATAATCTCGCCCTCGCCCACCGACAGGCTAATGCCGTGAACGCCGGCCCGGCTTTCGACCTTGGCGCTGGGATAGGCGAGGTGGACGTCACGCAGGTCGACCGCAATATCGCGGGCCACGCTGCCTTCCCACTCGGTCGCTTCGCCAAGATAGACCATGCTGAACGCACACTCCCCTGCGCCGGGAACCGGCTCGTTACATCCTTCGTCTAATTAAGTAGTGCAAATCATTCGCAATTGCAAGCCTGTTTGGCGGGAATTTTAGGCGGATGCGTCATCGTCCGCAACGGGTGGCGGCTTGTCCGGCTTGGCTTCCGGCTTGGCTTTCGGCGTGGCCGGCGGCGGCTCCAGGTTCAACATCGGCGCGGGGTCCAGCAGGCCGGCGGCGCGCAGTTCGTCCATGCCAGGCATATCCTTCAGGCTGGCGAGGCCGAAGGCCTCCAGAAACGCCGGCGTCGTCGCCCAGGTCAGCGGGCGCCCTGGCACATCCTTGCGCGGTCCGGGCCTGATCCAGCCGGTCTCCAGCAGCGCCTCCATCGTGGCGGTGCCGACGGAGACGCCGCGGATCGCCTCGATCTCCGGCCGTGTCACCGGCTGGTGATAGGCAATGATGGCGAGCGTCTCCTCCATCGCCCGTGTCAGGCGCCGTTCTTCCTGCCGGGTGAGTTCCAGCGCCGGCGCCAGGTCGGGCGCGGTGCGGAAGGCCCATTTGCTGCCGAGCCGCACCGGTTCGACGCCGCGGCCGGCATAGTCCAGTTGCAGGCGCTCCAGCACCGTCGAGACCTTCACATCCGGCGGCAATCGCCGCGCGATCTCTGCCTCGCCGAGCGGTTCGGCCGTGGCGAACAACAGGGCCTCCACCAGCCGGGTGGCCTCCAGCAGGTCATCCATCCTCCGGCACCTCCGGTTCGCGGGGGTCGCGGCGGCGCGAGAGGAAGAGCGGGCCATAGGTCTCGTCCTGGCGCAGCCGCACCTGCCCCGCCTTGGCCAGTTCCAGGCTGGCGACAAAGGCCGACGCCAGGGCCGAGCGGCTCTGAATGCCGGGGCGCAGGCCGCGGGGCAGGAAGCTCTGCAGCGAGCCCCAGCCGGGCAGGGTGCCGACCAGTCGCTCCAGCCGCTCCAATGCCGCCTCGACCGAGGTCAGCAGGCCGGGGTCGATCGAGAGCACCGGCGGCGGTGTCCGGCGCGCGGCCAGCGCGCCATAGGTGCGCAGCAGGCTGGGCAGGTCTGCCACCCACTGCAGTTCCCGATGCAGCGGCAGCCCTTCCGGCGCGCCGCGCATCTGCCAGTCGCGGCCGCGGCGGGGCAGGGCGAACAGCCGCCCGGCGGCCTGCTGCATCGCCTCCAGCCGGCGCATTTGTTCCGCCAGCGCTTCGGCCATTTCCGTGGCGCTGCGCCCGTCGGGCGAGGGTTCGTCGCGCGGCAGCAGCAGCCTGGATTTGAGGTAGGCGAGCCAGGCGGCCATGACCAGATACTCGGCGGCAATCTCCAGCCGGGCGTCTTTGGCCCGCGCGATGAAGTTCAGATACTGGTCCGCCAGGGCGGAAATGGAGATGACCGCGAGGTCGATCTTGCGGTCGCGGGCGAGGGTCAGCAGCAGGTCGATCGGGCCTTCATAGCCGGCCAGATCGACCGTCCATTCGTCCTCCCAATCCTTGCCGGGCTCTGCGTCCAATAGGGCTGCCTCGCGTGGGTCAGGTGAAAACGGTCAGGATCAGATAGAGCAGGTTGCCGACGACGAACCCGATGATGCGCCAGACAATGTTCAGGTCCATGCCCAGCTCGCGGCCCAGCATCGGCAGCAGGAAGATCAGGCCCAGCACCAGGAAAAAGCCATAGGGCTCGACCCGCGCCAACGGCATCGCCAGCGAGCGCGGCAGCAGGCCGACGGCGATACGGCCGCCATCCAGCGGCGGGATCGGAAGCATGTTGAACGTGGCCAGGATCAGGTTGATGAGGATCGACTTTTCCAGCATCGAAGCCGTCCATTGCTGCGCGGCGCCCGGCAGGAATTCGACAAAATTGAAGAGTGCGGCAGACGCGCAGGCCAGCAGGATGTTGATGCCCGGCCCGGCGGCGGCGACCAGCACCATATCCCAGCGCGGATTGCGCAGGCGGTGGAAGGCGACGGGCACCGGCTTGGCATAGCCGAACAGGAACGGCGAGCCGAACACCAGCAGCATGCCGGGAATGATCAGCGTGCCCACCGGGTCCACATGGCGGATCGGGTTGAACGTCACCCGGCCCAGCCGATAGGCGGTGTCGTCGCCCAGCCGCCAGGCCACCCAGCCGTGTGCCGCCTCGTGAAAGGTGATGGCGATCAGCACGGGCAGCGCCCAGACCGAAAACAGCAGGATGGTGTTCGAAAGTTGATCCATCTCTTCGCTTTCAACCCGGCAGACGTTTGCCGAGCAATTCAGACAGCCGTGCCGCGCCGGCCAGGGCATCGAACGGCTGCGGCCCTGTCCGGCAGACGGCAGACCAGCGCTGCCGCGCCGCATCGCCGAGCGGGCCGATGGTATCGGCGACGGCCTGCATTTCCGCCATGTCGCCATTGCAGTGCAGCACCGCATCGCAGCCGGCCGCGATCGACCGCGCCGCCCGCTGGCCCAGCGGCCCGCCGAGGGCCTGCATCGAGAGGTCGTCCGACAGCAAAAAGCCGTTGAAGCCGATCTGGCCGCGGATGATCTCGCCAATGACCCGCGCCGACCAGGTGGCCGGCACGCCGGGGTCGAGCGCGGTGTAGTCGATATGGGCGGTCATGGCGATGGGCAGGTCGTGGAGCGCCTGAAATGGGGCGAAATCCACCGCCTGCAACGCGGCCAAAGGCGCATGCACTGTCGGCAGGGCGTGGTGGCTGTCCACCTGGGCGCGGCCATGGCCTGGAATATGCTTGGCAATCGGCAGCACGCCGCCCGCCAGCAGGCCGTCTGCCTGCTGGCGCCCCAGTGCGATGACCGGTTCCGGTGCGGTGCCGAAGGACCGGTCGCCGATTACCTCTGTCGCGACCTGGGGTGCCAGCACGTCCAGCACCGGCGCGCAGGCGACGTCGATGCCGAGCCCGGCGCAGTCATGGGCGATCAGCCGGCCGCTGAGCCAGGCCGCCTCCGCCGCGGCCTCGCCCCCCAGCGCCGCGATCCGCGCGGCAGCGGGCAGAGCGTGCCAGTGCGGCGGGCGCAGGCGGGCGATGCGGCCGCCTTCCTGGTCGATCAGCACCGGCGCATCCGCGCGGCCCACAGCCTCGCGCAGGCCGGCCACCAGTGCGCGCACCTGGTCCGGGGTTTGGATGTTGCGGGCGAACAGAATGAAGCCGAGCGGCTGCACGCTCGAAAAAAACGCCCGCTCCTCGGCGGTCAGCACCGGCCCGCCGAGGCCGAACAGGCCGGCGCTAGGGGGCGATGACAAGGCAGGGCACCTTTCGCGCCTTCAATTGCGCGCACAGCAACTCGGCCAGCGCCTCGTCGATCAGAGGCCCGCCCTGGACGCGGTAGTAGACGCCGCTGTTGTTGGTCTCGAACCGCTCATAATACGGTGTCAGCCGGCCCAGCAGTTCGGGATAGCGCCCGGCAACGCGTTTCCATTCCGCTTCCGCCTGATCTTCTGTGCGGACGGAGGCGATCTGGATGCGGTACTGCTGCGACGGCGGCGGCGGCGCTGTTGCTGCGGGCGGGGAAGTTGACGGGGCAGGGGGGGGCGGCGCTGCGGTTGGCGGCGGCGTCGGTGAGGCCGGGGCCGCTGAAGGTGCCGCATTCGGCGGCGCGGCGATGGCTGGCGGGCTGCCCGGCTGGCGGGCCCGGTCCTGCGCTTCCGCCTGGGCGGTGACGGCGTCCCGGTCCATCGGCGGTTCGGGCAGGGCGAGCAGGTCCTCGCCGCGGTCGGTCTCGCTCCCCGGCGCGACGTTCTGGTAGATCGGCTGGTCCTGGTTCGGCACCAACGCGCTCTGGTCGCCGGGGTCGCGCCGGTCGGGCAGTTTCGGGCCCTCGATCACCGGCGCGGGGCCGGGCGGCGGGCCGGTCAGCACCCACACGCCCAGCGTGGCCAGCAGCAGTGCGGCAAGGCCCAGCACGAACCAGCGGAACCAGCGTTTCAGCGGGCCGGCCCGTTGGGCGTCATGCTCCGGATCGTCGTTGCGCACCTGTGGTTCGCGGCGAAACAACACTCACATGCTCTCCTTGGGCTCCACACCCATGACGTTCAGGCCGGAGGCCACCACCGTCGCCATGGCCCTGACCAGGGCCAGGCGCGCCATGGTCTGGGCCGGAGCGTCCTGCTGGATGAAGCGCAGGGTGGTATCGTCCCGCCCCTTGTTCCAGAGCGCGTGGAACGCCGCGGCCACTTCGGCAAGATAGAACGCGATTCGGTGCGGTTCATGCGCAATCGCCGCCTGTTCGACAATTCTGGGCCAGTTGGCGAGTGTGCGGATCAGGCCGAGTTCGTCCTCGTCCTGTAAATGCGAGAGGTCGGCCTTGGCCAGCGCCTCAGCCGTCACCGCCGCATCGCCGAACGCGTCGACCGCATGGCGCAGCACCGAGTGGGCGCGGGCGTGGGCGTATTGCACGTAGAAGACCGGGTTTTCCCGGCTTTCTTCCAAAACCTTCGCCAAATCGAAGTCTAACGGCGCGTCGTTCTTGCGGGTCAACATGATGAAGCGCACGACGTCGCGCCCGACCTCGTCCACCAGTTCGCGCAGCGTGACGAAGTCGCCGGAGCGCTTGGACATGCGCACCTGCTCGCCATCGCGCATCAGCCGCACCAGTTGGCAAAGCTTTACGTCCAGCGCCGCCTTGCCGCCGGAAAGGGCCTTCACGCTGGCGGCGACGCGCTTGACATAGCCGCCATGATCCGCGCCCCAGACGTCGATGAGTTGGGTGAAGCCGCGGGCGACCTTGTCTTGGTGATAGGCGACGTCGCTGGCGAAATAGGTCCAGGAGCCGTCGGATTTCTTCACCGGCCGGTCGACATCGTCGCCGAATTGCGTCGCCTTGAAAAGGGTTTGCGGCCGTTCTTCCCAGTCGTCCGGCAGCTTGCCCTTGGGCGGCTCCAGCACGCCGGTGTAGATCAGGCCGGCCGAATCGAGTGTCGCCAGCGCCCGGTCCACCGCGCCGGCTTCGACCAGTTCGCGTTCGGAGGCGAACACGTCATGCTCGACGCCGAGCGCGGCCAAGTCGCGGCGGATCAGCTTCATCATGGCGGCGATGGCGGCCTTGCGCACCAGCGGCAGCCACTCGGCCTCGCCCATGTCTTTCAGCGATTCGCCATAGCCGGCGACCAGGGCCCGGCCGACCGGCACCAGATAGTCGCCGGGATAGAGGCCGGCCGGGATTTCGCCGATCTCCTCGCCCAGCGCCTCGCGGTAGCGCAGGAAGGCGGAGCGGGCGAGCACGTCCACCTGCGCGCCGGCGTCATTGATGTAATATTCTTTCGCGACGTCATAGCCTGCCTTCGCCAGCAGCCGCGCCAGCGCATCGCCCACCACCGCGCCGCGGGCGTGGCCGATATGCATCGGCCCGGTCGGGTTGGCGGAGACGTATTCGACGTTGACCTTAATATTCGCGCCCAAGCCACTGTTGCCATAGGCGGTACCGGCTTTGAGAATCTCGGTTATGCAGGCCTGCCAGAAGCCCGGATTCAGGCGCAGGTTCAGAAAGCCGGGGCCGGCGACGTCCGCCGCTGCCACATCCCGGTTCTCCGCCAGCGCTGCCGCCAGCTTCTCTGCCAAGTCGCGCGGCTTTTGCCCTGCGCCCTTGGCCAGCACCATGGCGGCGTTGGTCGCCAGATCCCCGTGGCTGGGGTCGCGCGGAGGCTCCACCGTGACCCGGTCGATGGGCAGGCCCGGCGGCAGGCTGCCGTCGGCGACCCAGACTTTTAGTTGTGCTTGAATCAGGTCAAGGAAGTGATTGAAGACATTCATAATTGGCTATCATCGTTATCGAACAGGCGCTGGTGCTCGCGGAGCGCAAAGCGGTCGGTCATGCCGGCGATGTAGTCGCCCACCACCCGCTGCGTCCGCAATCCGCCAGGGCCATCGGTTTCCGCGAACCAGTCGGGCGGCAGGATTTGCGGTTCGCTCGCGAATTCGTCGAAGAGGTCGCTCACCACCCGCTTGGCCCTGACCGTCATGCGGTTCACCTTGTAATGGCGATACATGCGCTGCATCAGGAACGCGCGCAAGGTGTCCAGATCGCGCGCCATGCCGGCGGAGAACGCCGCCACCGGCCTGCCCAGCGCCCGCACCGCCGCCGCACTCTCCGGCCGGGCCGCGTCCAGCCGCCGCTGCGTCTCATCGGTCAGGTCGTAGACCATGGCGCCGATCATCCGTCGGATGGTCTCATAGATCGAGCGCTGCCGGTCCAGCTTTGGGTATTTGGTACGGACCTCCGCCAGCAGGTCGCCGATCAGCGGCAGGTCCGCCACCTCGTCCAGGTCGAACAGGCCGGCGCGCAGCCCGTCGTCGAAGTCGTGGTTGTTGTAGGCGATATCGTCCGCCAGCGAGGCAATCTGCGCCTCCGCACTGGGGAAGCCGTCCAACTCCAGCGGATGCAGGGCGTCGTAGTCGGCAATGCCATAGGGCAGGGGCGTTGGCTTTGGCGCGTGCGGGCCGATGAGGGGGCCGTTGTGCTTGACCACGCCCTCCAGCGTTTCCCAGGCCAGGTTGAGGCCGTCGAACTCCGCGTAGCGCCGCTCCAGCCCGGTCAGGATTCGCAGGGTCTGGGCGTTGTGATCGAAGCCACCCGCGGCCTCCAGCTTGCCGCCCAGCGCCTCCTCGCCGGCATGGCCGAAGGGCGTGTGGCCCAGGTCGTGCGCCAGCGCCAGCGCCTCTGCCAGATCCTCGTTCAGGCCCAGCGAGCGGCAGGTGGTCCGCGCGATCTGCGCCACCTCGATGGAATGGGTCAGGCGGGTGCGGTAATAGTCGCCCTCATGGTAGACGAAGACCTGCGTCTTGTGCTTCAGCCGGCGGAAAGCATTGGAGTGGATGATGCGGTCGCGGTCGCGCTGGAACGGCGAACGGTTGACGGCATCTGCCTCCGGATACAGCCGGCCGCGCGAAAGCGCCGGGTCGCTGGCATAGATGGCGGGCACGGGCGCCCTCCGCAAAGGCGATTTTCAATGCCAGCACAATGCCAGCATTTGACGACGGTTGCAGGCGTTCTAAATATGTGAGAATGATTTGCAACCCGCGGACGCCGAGGCATGTCCGCGCTGGCAGCTTCTAGCTTGGAGAGTTTCGATGCCGGACGCCCTGATCGACACACCCGCCGTCGGCCTCAGCAAAGCCGCGGCCGAGCGGGTGGCCTATTTGCGCGAAATGGAAGGCGATGACGGCCTGATGCTGCGTCTGACCGTCTCTGGCGGCGGCTGCAGCGGTTTTCAGTACGGGTTCGACTTCTCGAAAGAATTGGCCGACGACGACCACGTGTTCACCCACCACGGCGTGCCGCTGGTGGTGGACGAGGTCTCGCTCGACCTTCTGGCCGGCAGCGAAGTCGACTATGTCGAAGACCTGGCCGGGGCGGCGTTCGTCGTGAAGAACCCGAACGCGACGGCGTCGTGCGGCTGCGGCAGTTCGTTTGCGGTGTAGCGCGCTTCGGTTTCAATAGCGGCGGCACCTTCACCGACGTTGCGACGATCGAGGAGGCTTCGGGCCGGATCGGCATCGCCAAGACCCCGACCACGCCGGACGATTTCGGCCTTCCGGCTGGAGCCGACGCCGGTACATGACCGCGCCCGTCTGGCGGCCGGGCAGGGGATGCATGGCCCCGCCATCGCGACAGCCCCTATTTCTTCAGCCCCGCCAGCACGGCCTGGGCGTAACGGTTCGGCTCGTCCGAGAGGCGGTAGGTGTGTTCGGCGACGCGGATGCCTTCCACGATGGCGGCCTCCACACCCATGCCTTCCCAGCGGCGGACCAGGTCTTTTTGCAGGCGGATCGAAATTGGCGCGGCGTGGACGATCATGGCGACCACCCGCTCGACCTCCGCATCCAGAGACGCCCGGTCGGGCGTCACCGTTTCCAGCAGGCCCCAGGCCAGCGCCTTCTGGGCGTTGATGGCTTCGGCGGTATAGACAAGATGCTTGGTCTTGCCCCAGCCGATCAGCTGCGGCAGCAGGCAGGCCTCGACGACGGAGGGCAGGCCGACATTGACCTCCGGCATGCCGAAGACGGCGTTGGCGGATGCGATGTGCAGGTCGCAGGCCGCGACCAGCTCCAGCGCTGCGCCGAAGCAGGCGCCGTTGACGCGGGCGATCACCGGCACCGGGCACTCGCGCACGGACTGGCACATGCGGTGGACGCGGGTGAGGAACAGCCTGGCGCCGTCGGCATCCTGGCCGGCGATCACGTTCAGGTCGGCGCCCGCCATGAACGCGCGCTCGCCCGCGCCGGTGACGACCATGGCGCGCAGGTCCGGCGACTGGCTTTCGGCGTTCACCTTGTCGGCGAATTCCAGCAGGGTTTCGTGGTCCAGACAGTTGGCGCGCCGGGGCTTGTTGACCGTGATCCAGGCAACATGGCCACGCTCGCCATAGGACTTGCGCTCGACGAGGACGAGGGGTTCGGAAGGCATGCTCTTATCAGCCCCTAGAACAACGTGTACGCGCCATCGATGACGATGACGTCGCCGGTGTGGTAACGGCTGGCGTCGCTCACCAGGTAAACCGCGATGCCGGCAAAGTCCTCCTTGGTGCCCCAGCGGCCCGCGGGCACGCGCGGCAGCACAGCGTCGCGGAACCGGTCCCAGTTGAAGGCGGGGGCGGTCATCTCCGTCTCGATCCAGCCGGGCAGCACCGCGTTGGCGCGGATGCCCTGGCGGCCATATTCGACGGCCAGCGCCTTGATGATGGCATTCATCGCGCCCTTGGAGGCGGCATAATGCTCGCCCCGGGCCTGGCCCATGATCGAGGCGGTGGAGGAGGTGCCGACCAGGGAGCCGCCCTCGCCGCGCTCCTTCATGTGGCGGCCGGCGGCGCGGAGCGTGAAGAACACGCCGTCCAGGTTGATGTCCAGCACCCTGCGCCATTCGGCATAGTCCATGCCGCCGAAGCCCTCCGTCATGGCGCGCCGGTTGCCGGAGACGCCAGCATTGGCGAAGCAGGCGTCAACCTTGCCGCCGAGGAAGTCCAGGGTTTCGGCGAACCGATCCTCGACCTCCTGCTCGCTGCCGACATTGACCTTCATGGCCGTGACCTTGGTGCCGAACTGCTCCAGCGCTTTCAGCGCGGCGGCGTTTTTGTCCGGGTTGGTGCCCCAGATCACCACGTCGGCGCCAGCCTGCGCCAGCCCCTCCGCCATGCCGAGGCCGATACCGCCATTGCCGCCGGTGATCAGCGCGGTCTTGCCGGTGAGGTCGAAGGGTTTGAAGGCCATGGCTGCGGTTCCTCGCGGTTGGCTATGGTGGATTGGCCCAAGGTGTACGGCTTTTGACGCCGGGGAGGCAAGGCACGATGCGGCCCATGGAGAGGTGTCGGCAGGCGGATGTTTCAATGGGCGATTTTGCCCTGCCGCGGGTTTTGCAAATTGTCAACTGCTGAATTTCCCCGGTTTTCCGCTTTTCCTCATGGGATGATGAGGCGGAATGTGGTAAGAGGGTCAGCCTGTTAATCATCTGTTTGCGGTCCGAGTGTCAGGATCGCGTGCTTTTCGCAGAGAAGGCTGAAGGTCGATGCATCGGTTGATCCAACTTGCTTGTTGCTTGGGCCTGGCCGTCGGGGTCTCGCTGGCCGGGCCGGCGATGGGACAGAATTTGCTGGGGGGTGGCGATCTGCTCTCCGGCGGAGATTCCGGCGGGGATCTGCTGTCCGGCGATCGGAGCGGCGGGTCGGATGACGGCGCTCTGGGCGGCGGCCTGCTTGGCAGCGATCAATCCGCTGGCGGCGACTCTGCCCTGGGCGGCGGCCTTTTGGGCGGGGACGAGCCGAAGCAGGACGGCCTGTTCACATTCGGCGGGAACGAGCCGGAGAAAGCGGAAGACGAGGACGCGCAGAAGCAGGCCAACGCGGCGCACGAGGAGCTGTTCTCCGAGGCGCGTTACCCGTCCGCCAATGCCTGCGCGGCCTGCCATCCGAAGCAATATCGCGAATGGTCGGTCTCGCAGCACGCCTATGCGCAGATCAGCCCGGTCTACCTGTCGATGCAGATGACGATCAACGCGCTGACCTCGGCGACCAATGGCGACTTCTGTATTCGCTGTCACAACCAGGTTGGCATGAATATGGGGGAATCGATCTACACGTCGAACCTGGATCGTCACCCGACCTCCCGCGAAGGCATTACCTGTGTGGTTTGCCACCGTCTGAACCGTAACTATGGCAAGGTCAGCGGCCGGTTCGGCCTGGTGGAAGGCGATATTTACGACAAGGTCTACGGCCCGTCGGGCAATGAAGAGCTTGAGCGCGTTCTGAAGGATCCGAAATACGTCGTGACGGCGGAGCGCGACAAGCCGGGCCGGGCCGTGCATGCGGAGGCCGAAGAGTTTTTCGCGCTTGTGACGCCGGGTTTCTGCGGCAGCTGCCACGACGTGACCCTGCTGAACGGCTTTCGCCTGGAAGAGGCCTTTGCCGAGTTCAAGCGCACCGACGCGGCGGCCGAAGGCACCACCTGCCAGGATTGCCATATGGGCAAGGTACAGGGCATTGCCGCCGGCTACGATCGCGGCCCGGCAGCCGTGGTCGGCGGCGTGCCGACGGCGGATCGGCGCGTGACCAACCACTATTTCGCCGGCCCGGACTATCCGATCGTCCACCCGGGCATCTTCCCGCACAACGTGCAGGCGGCCGAGCTTAAGACGCTTCGGGAATGGCTGGAATTCCGCTATGACGAAGGCTGGGGCACGGATGAGTTCGAGGACAACATCCCGCCTGGCTACGAGTTCCCGGATTCCTGGCAGTATATCGACGACCGTTACGATGCCCGCGCCATCCTGGACGAGCAGTTCGACCGGTTGGAATGGGCCCGCGGCCTGCGTCAGGAGGTGCTGGAGAACGCGCTGCAATTCGGCGGCTTCACGGCAGAGCGCGAATCCGGCGGCGATCTGGCCTTCTCGATCCAGGTCAACAACGCCACCAACGGCCACGGCGTCCCCACGGGCTTCGATGCCGAGCGCCTGATGTTTCTGGAGGTCACGGTGACCGACGCGGATGGCAAGGTCGTGTTCGTGTCCGGCGATCGCGACCCGAATGGCGACGTCCGCGACACCCACTCGCTCTATGTCCACAATCACGAGCTGGAGGAGGACGCGTACCTGTTCAACCTGCAGACCCGTTTCATGCTGCGCATGAACCGCGGTGGCGAGCGCGAGCAGGTGTTGCCGATCAACCGTTCGCTGGGCCCGCTTCCCTTCGTCCGACCTGAGACGCGGCCGACGGCGATCTATGGCCGCCCGCGCAGCGCCCGCAAGCACAAGCAGACCATCGATCCGCTGGGCCATCGCATTGCAGAATACCGGGTCGAGGCCGGTAAGCTGGGCGCCAGCTTCCCTCTGAAGGTGCAGTTCCGCTTCATCGCCCAGATGGTGCCGGTCAACCTGATTGCGGCCATCCAGAGCGTTGGCTTCGATTACGGGATGAGTGCCAAGGAAATTGCCGACAATGTTGTGGACGGCGCCCACACGGTGTTCGCCCACACCTTCGAAGTCGATGAAAACGGCCGGTTCAAAGAGGTCGAAAACACCAACGTAGCGAGCGCGCGATAGTGGGCGCTATGGTCCCGGGTGCAGCCGCCGCGGCGGCGCACCCCGGTTCCTTTCGAGATGGGTCTTGGGAGATCGGCAAGATGTCGATAGAGAGAGTCGCCCGCAAGGGCGGTGCAGGGTGGTCGGCTGTGGTTTCGGCAACCGCTGTTTTTGGGCTTGCAGCCATGATCGGGACGGCGATACCCGAAACGGTCTACGCCGCCAGCGAGCTTTCGGATGAACCGGTGCCGCTGGCCAAGGAAGAGGATCTGCCGCAGCGCACGCCGCCGATCATCGAGATCGGCCCGGCCTTCCTCGGCAACGGCAACCTGCCGAAAGGCTGGGTGCTGCCAACCGGCGCGGTCTGGCAGCCGGCCTTCTGGGTGTTCGGCAGTTCGCGCACCGCCTACAATTTCGTCGAGAATCGAGGCGCTGGCCAGGACTTGTCCGAAGTCGCAACCCGTTTGGACCTGTTCGGCAATCTGCAGCTTTCCGGCACGGAGCGGTTGCTGATCGGCATTTCGCCGCTTCGCAGCAGCGGCAGTTTCACCAACTACCAGTTCTCTCCCGGCGCCGGCGATGGTTTCAACGACCATATCAGCTTTGAGCTGACCACGGCCTTCTTCGAGGGCGAGTTCGGCGAGTTGTTTCCGAATCTCGATCCGGAGGACAAGGGCTCTTATGACGTCAGCTTCGCCATTGGCCGCCAGCCGCTGTTTTTCCAGGAAGGCGCGCTGATCAACGACACCATCGACAGCCTGGGTATCAACCGCGACACGATCATCATCCCGAACCAAGTGATCGACTGGCGCATGACCGGCGTGATCGGCGTCAATGACATTCACCGCGCCGACCGCCGCCGCCATCATGGCGACGTGCTGATCGGCTGGTTCAACGAGCTGAACTTCCGCGGCCCGACGGTCAATGTGGATGCCATTGTCGTGGCGACCCAGGATTCGCCGGGTGCCTATGCCGGCGTCAGCATGGTGCAGCGCTTCGGCCATCTGAACTTTGCCGCACGTCTGAACGGCTCCATGGCGATCGACGACGAATCGCCGGCGGTGGAGGATGGCCTGTTCGGCCTTGTCGAGTTGTCGACCACGCTGCCTTACGGCGAGAACCTGCTTTACGGCAACTTTTTCGGCGTGGCCGGCGATTTCTCGCCGGCAGCCTTGGACCCGTCGGCGGGCAGCCCGCTGGGCCGGGCCGGCATTTTGTTCGCCTCACCCTTGCTCGGGCGCTATGGCGCTGCGCTCTCCGGCACGACGTCGGATACGCTGGGCGGCGCCATCGGCCTGCAGATGTTCTTCAACAACGCCCGCACCCAGCTTATTCTGGAGGCCGGCGGCCGCTATGAAGGCGACGAGACCATCGGCAGCGCCGCGGCTGTCGGGGCACAGGTGCGGCAGGCCATTGGCCGGCGAGTGGAAATCCGCGGCGATGCCTTCTATACTGTGCAGGAAGGCCGTGGTGGTGACGGCGTTGGCGCCCGGGCCGAAATCGCGATCAACTTTTGACGGGTAGGGCCGGACCGGTATGAGCGGTTACCTCGACTATTTCGGCTATGCGGTGGCGTTGTTTGCCACCGCCTATGCGGCGCTCAGCCTGTTGTTCATGGCCCGGCGCAACCAGCAGGAAGTGGCCTTCGCGCGCGAGCAGGCGGAGGCTTTTCAAAAGCGCGTTGCCCTGGAACTGGAACACGCGCGAAACGTGCGCGAACGGGAAATGCGGACCTGGGAGGGCTATCGCAAGTTCGAAGTCGCCGACATTGTCGACGAGGCGGCGGATGTCCGCTCGGTCTATCTGAAGCCACGCGACGGCAAGCTTTTGCCGCCATTCAAGGCCGGCCAGCACCTGGCCTTCCGCTTCAACGTGCCTGGGCACGACAAGCCGGTGATTCGCTGCTACTCGCTTTCCGACGGGCCGACCGATCTGACCCGCTATCGCATTTCGGTGAAGCGGCAGGGGCCGCCGCCAAACAATCCGGATGTACCACCGGGCGTCGGCTCCAACTATGTGCACAGCCTGGAAGTCGGCGATCTGCTGGATGTGCGTGCGCCCGGCGGCTCGTTCTTCCTGCCGCCGGAAAGCGATCACCCTATCGTGCTGCTGGCGGGTGGCGTCGGCCTGACGCCGATGCTGTCGATGTTGAATTATGTCACGGACAACAACCAGCAACGCGAGACCTGGCTGTTTTTCGGCATCCGCAACAAGACAGAGCACATGTTTGCGGACCATTTGCGGGCGGTGGCGGCGCAGTATGAGCACGTCACCATCGTCAACGTCTATGGCCGCCCATCGGACGAGTGCGTCGAGGGCCATGACTATCAGGCGACCGGCTATGTCTCCGCCGAACTGCTGCAGCAGATGCTGCCATCGCTGAATTACGATTTTTACATGTGCGGCCCGCCGCCGATGATGTCCTCGCTGTTCGAGGGGTTGCAGGAACGGGGCGTGCCGGAAGCGCGCGTCCATTTCGAAGCGTTCGGCCCTGCCAGCGTCAAGAAAACCGCGCCCCCGCCCCCCGCCGCCGACACGCCGGCCGAGGGAGTGGAGGTGATTTTTGCCCGGTCCTCCAAGACCGTCACCTGGAAGGGCGACAACCAGTCTCTGCTGGAACTGGCGGAGGAACACGGCGTGGCCATGAGCTTTGGCTGCCGGGCCGGCAGTTGCGGCGAGTGTGCGACAGCGATCAAGGACGGCAAGATTCGTTATCTGACAGAGCCGGGCTTCACGCCCGAAACCGGCAGTTGCCTTGCCTGTTGTTCCGTGCCTGAAGGCCGGCTCACCGTTGATGCTTAAACCCGAAGCCACCACAGAAGGGGAAGCGGAGTTATGAACAGGGTATTTGGGCTGCTGGCCAGCCTCGTATTGTTGCTATCGGCGTCGGCCACGTTGGCGCAGACGAATTGGGACCGCAGCAAAATGGTCGGTCCCGACAAGTGCGGCGAATGCCACAAGACCTCGGTCGAGGTGTGGCGCGGCACGCACCACTACAGCACCTTCACCGACATGCCGCGCTCCAAAGAGGCGCGAAACATTGCCAACGCAATGGGTATCAAGCGCATCAAGGCGGACTCGCTCTGCCTGGATTGCCATTTCACCACCGTCAACGACGAGCCGGTGGCCGGCATTTCCTGCGAAAGCTGCCATTCGCCGGGTCAGGACTGGATGAAGCTGCACTCCAGCTATAGCGGCAAGAAGAAAGAGACCGAGTCGAAGCAGGAGGCTGCCAACCGCTGGGCCGCTTCGGTCAAGGCCGGCATGCTGCGCCCGGACAACACCTATGCCATCGCCAAGAACTGCTACAACTGCCACGTGGTTCCGCAGGAAGACCTGGTGAACAAAGGCGGCCACCCCGCGGGCAGCCCGTTCGAACTGGTGAGTTGGTCCCAGGGCGAGGTCCGCCACAATGTCTGGTGGAACGAAGGCAAGGGCAATCCGGAGGCGGACCAGAACCGCAAGCGCATGCTGTTCATCATCGGCCAGGCGGTCGAGTTGGAGACGGCGCTGCGTGCGGTCGGCGAAGCGACCAAGAAGGACAAGTACGCGGTCGCCATGGCCAAGCGTGCCTCCAACGCGGCGCAGCGCTTTGCGGCCATTGCCGGCAAGGTCAGCACGCCAGAGACCAAGGCCATTGTCGGCGCGCTTGGCGGCGTGAAGCTGTCGCTGAACCAGAAGGGCCCGCTGAACGCAGCGGCGGACAAGGTGGCCGCCCAGGCCAAGGCCATCTCTGCCAAGTATGACGGCTCCTCCTTTGGTGCTCTCGACCCCTACATCCCGGGGGCAGACAAGTACAAGGGCCGCCCGGCGCGCTAGGTGCCGGGCCTCCCGTGGGCGCTGCGAGCCGGCTTTGCCGGCCCAGCGACGCCCGCAAAGCCTTTTCGATCCCGAAAACCAGCGTGCCGGCGGGCGGGCGAGGCGTTTGATGGCGACATTCAGCAGGATCCAACGGCCAACCCGGTGGGACCGCGCCTTCGGCGACGCGGCGCTGAGCGATGACGATGTCGCTCTGATCCTTGCCCAACCGTTTTTCAGTCAGATCGACGCCAGCGCCTTTCCGGGCCAAATGCCGCTTGCCGACATTCTGCGCAATGACAGCCGGCTGGTGCGTTACGAACCCGGCGATGTCATCATTCGGCGCGGCGATTATGGCAATTCGCTGTTTGCGACCATCGACGGCACCGTCCGGGTGTTGCTCGAGTCGGTGGATGGCGTGCAGCGGCGGAGGCCGGGCCCGTGGCGTCGCTGGGGCCGGGCCTTCCGCAGCTCGTTCGGGTCCCGCCGCAGCGTGGAAAACCGCGACCTCTCCCGCTACGAAATCCAGACCGGGGGCGGCGGCGAACGGCGCGCGGCCTTCACCCGCATCCGCAATCTCAAGCAGATCGTAGACACCACGCAGACCGTACCGCTCGGCGCCGGTGAGATTTTCGGTGAAATCGCCGCGCTGACCCGCCAGCCGCGCTCTGCCGACGTGGTGGCGGAGACGGCGGTGACGGTGGTGGAAATCCGCTGGCAGGGCATCCGCGACATCCGCCGGTTCGCCCGGCCCGTGCGCGATACGCTGAACGCCCGCTACCGCGACCGCACGCTCAGCAATACCCTGGCGCGGGAGCCCCTGTTCGCCAGCCTGGGCGCCGAGGCCATCGACGCCATTGCGCAACAATCGCTGATCGAGACCTATGGCGAGGAGGATTGGTACCTCCGCCTTCAGAAGATGGACCTTTCCAACCGGCTGGACCAGGAACCGGTGATCGTCGCCGAAGATCACCAGTTGGACGATGTCATCTTCGTGCTCTCCGGTTTTGGCCGGGTGACGGAGACGGTGGAGGAAGGCCAGCGCACCATCGGCTATGTCCGCGCCGGCGAGGCGCATGGCATTGGCGAGTTGGCGCAGGACCGGCAGGGCGGCGGCACCGGTTTGCGCCGCACCAGCCTGCGCGCCATCGGCACCGTGAACGTGCTGCGCATCCCTTCCACCCTGGTGGACCGGTATATCGTACCGAAGCTTTCGGCCGACCAGTTGCGGCCGCTGCCGCGCAGCCGGGCGGGGGAGGATGCCCAGCGTCGGCTCGATTTCATTGTCGATGGCCGCTATATGAACGGCACGGCGACCATGCTGATCGACCTGACCCGCTGCACCGGCTGCGACGATTGCGTGCGCGCCTGCGCGGCGGCGCATGACAACAATCCGCGCTTCGTCCGCCACGGCCACAGCGAGGCGAACCTGATGGTCGCCAATGCCTGCATGCATTGTGTCGATCCGGTTTGCCTGATCGGCTGCCCCACCGGTGCCATCCGCCGCATCGAGGAGACGCGGACGGTCGCGATCGACGATGCCGCCTGCATCGGCTGCCAGACCTGCGCCAACAGCTGCCCCTACAGCAATATCCGCATGGTTGAGATTCGCGATACCGAAGGCCAGCCGGTCCTGGACGAGAGCACCAACCAGCCGATCATCAAGGCCACGAAGTGCGACCTCTGTTTCGACACCCCTGGCGGCCCCTCCTGCGAGCGGGCCTGTCCGCATGATGCGTTGATCCGCATGGATATGCAGGACCCGTTCTCCTTGCTGAAGTGGATCGAGCGGTGAGCACGGTACTGACCCGCCGCCGCATTGTCGGCCTGTCTTTTGCCGTGTTGGTCGGGGCGGTGCTGGCCTATGGGGCGGCGTTGGGGCCGGCAGCGCTCGCCGATACTCACGAGGCCACCGGTTGGATTTTGCTGGGGCTGTGCCTGTTCCTGCTGCTGTTCAATGTGCGCAAGCGCATCCCCGCCTTTCCGGTCGGGCGCGGTCATCTTTGGCTGCAGGCGCATGTGTATTCGGGACTGCTGGCCGGCATCGTCTTCTTCGCCCATTCCGATTGGCGCTGGCCGGTCGGCGTGCTCGACTGGTGCCTGTGGATTGTGTTCGTCGGCGTGTTCGCGACCGGCGTGTTCGGCATTGTGCTGAGCCGGATCGTGCCGATGCGCCTGAACGCACGGGGGGAGCGGGTCATCTTCGAGCGCATTCCCGCCTTTCGCCGGCAACTGGCGCGGGAGATCGAGGGGCTGGTGCTGCGCGCCGTGCAGGAGGTTGCCTCCAGCACCATTTCCGAACTCTATGCCAAGCAATTGCTGCCGTTTCTGAGCGCTCCCCGCAATTTCTGGTCGCATGCGGTCTCCGGCACGGGCCACCGTCTGGCGCTCCAGAACGAAATCAACGCCTGCCGTCGCTATCTGTCGACAGAAGGCAACGCCATCCTCGACGAGATTGAGGAGCGGGTGCTGGCCAAGGACGACCTCGATTACCAGTATACGTGGCAATGGCTGGTGAAAGGCTGGCTGCTGGTTCATCTGCCACTGAGCTGTGCCATGATCCCGCTGGTAGCGGTGCACGTGCTCGTCAATTACGCGTTCAGCCTTGGAGCGCTTTGATGCGCCTGCAACTTTTTGGCCATCGCGAAAGCCGGTACGAACGCCCGACCCTGAATTGGTGCTGCGGCGGCGAAGAACAGTGCCCCCAGGGCCCCGATGCCAGCGGCGGCTGCCGCGCCGGGGCGATGTGCCAGCCGGTCAAGGTCGGCAATGTCTACAAATGCGCCCGCTCGCCCGTCACCGGCGGCCCGTGTGCAGAGGGGCCAGGGCCCTCCGGCCAGTGCGGCTGCATCGTGCCCACCTGCATGCCGCGCCCGACGGTGCGCGCCCGGCGCGCCCGCATTGCCCGCTGGGCGACGCTGGTGGCCGTCGCGGCGGTGTTGATCGCGCTGTCGGTCACGGCGCGGGAAACCTGGCTTGCCGGCCCGCTCAGCGCCGGTCATAGCGAGATCGGCGACTGCACGGCCTGTCACGCGGCCGCGAACGACAGCGCGTCGGTCTGGCTGCACCAGGCGTTTCTGCCGACCGATCCTGTCCGGGCGAGCGAGAGCTGCCTCGGTTGCCACGACCGCGGCGGCCCGGCTTTGGCATTGGCCGCGCATAACCAGCCGGCGGAGGTGCTGCAAAGCTGGCGTGCCGACGGCGCCTCGCAATCGGCCGCATCGGACGCGCCAACCGGCTTTGCGCTGGCGGCCGCGGTGTTTGGCGACCCGACCGCCGGCGATGGCGGGCCCGCCTGCGCCACCTGCCATCAGGAACATCGTGGCGGCATCGACTTTGCCGCCATGTCCGATCAGGCCTGCCAGTCCTGCCATTCGGTCAAGTTCGACGGGTTCCCCGACGGCCACCCGGATTTTGGGGCCTATCCCTACCGGGAGCGGCAGCATATCGCCTTCAACCATGCCAGCCATATCGACCGGCATTTCCCGAAGGCGGATGCCGCTGCGCAGCCGGAGAATTGCACCAGCTGTCACGTGGCGGATAGCGCCGGCACTGGCATGCTGCTGACCGGTTTCGAGGGGACTTGTGCGGTGTGCCACGATGCGGATATCCGCAAGGGGCCCGCCGCCGGCCCGCCCGGCGGCCCGTTCCTGGCCGTGCCGGGGCTGGACCTGGAGACGCTGGCGGAGAAAGAAATCGCCGTCGGCTTTTGGCCGGACAGTTTCTACGACCGCGGCATCCCGCCGGTGATGCGGGCCCTGCTGTCGGTCGGCTATATCGACCCGGCCCAGCTCGATCGGCTGGAGGGGGTCGACCTGCTCGACCTGACCCAGGCCGGGCCGGAGGTTTTGGAGGCGGTGGCCGCGTTCGCCTGGGCGACCAAAGCAATGATGGCGGACATGCTGCAACAGGGCGTTCTCGGCGATGCCGATGCCATGCGCGAGGTGTTCGGCGTCAAACTGACCGCGGCTGCCATCAGCCGGCTCGGCGGCTCGGTGCCGCGGGACGTGCTGGCCCAGGCGGCGGATGCCTGGTTCGGCTGCTCGCTCTATACGGAGGTGGCGGCGTTCCGTGACGGCACCCCGCCGGCCACCCTGACCCGGGCCGACCATGTGGATGGCAAGCCGCCGGTCTGTGTCGAGGCCAAGGCGGTTGCCGCGGCCGTTGATGCCGGCGCCTCGGCCGGGGAGGGCGGTGCCGCGGCCGGCGACATTGCCCCTTCGGCCCTCGACGGGCTCGCCGGCGACAGCCCGCTTGGCGGCTCGGCCCTGGGCGGCGGTATTCTCGGCGGCGACAGCGGCGGCGGCAACATTCTCGGCGATGCGGCTCCGGCGGATGGCGGCGGCGGCGGTATCCTTGGTGCCTCGCCGCTGGGGGGCGGCATTCTTGGGGGTGGCAGCGAGGGCGGTGCGGACTCGATTTTGGGCGGCATCGGCAGCGATGGCGAAACCGGCGAAGCGCCGGAGCCCGAGACCGCCGACGACACACCCGGCGTGATCGAGCCGGAGCCGGTCGATCCAGCCGAATGGGCGCGTCATGGCGGCTGGTACCGTACGGCCGAGGTGGTGTACTACCGCCCGGTCGAACACGCGGACCGGTTCCTGCGCGCTTGGTTGGACTTTGCCGGCTCGGCTTATGGCAGCGCCTCCGGCCAGGCGCTTGGCAAGGCTATATTCGACGCCATGGGCCAGCCCACATCGCTTGGCCGCTGTGCCAAATGCCACGGCGCCTCGAAGCAGGCAGATGGCAGCGTCATGACCTATTGGCAGGCTCGGACGGTCGATACCGCGACCCGGCCGCTGACCAAGTTCCGGCACGCACCGCACCTAACCATTGGCGGCCAGGAAGCCTGCAACCGCTGCCACACGGTCGCCCGCGGCGACGAGATGATGGCCAGCTTCAAGGGCTTCGATGCCACGGACTTCAAGCCCGGCTTTGTCGCCATGACCAAAGATACCTGCGCCGCCTGCCACGCGACGGCGGAGGCCGGCAGCCAGTGCCAGCACTGCCATAGCTACCATGTGGGCACGTTTTCCATGACCCACCCGATGGGCAGGCTTACGACCACTCAGGCGGCGGAAAAGCCGGAATAGCGGCGTTCAGAGCGAGCGCCGCCAGAGCGTCATGGGTTTGGGCGTTGCGGTGGCCTCGTCCAGGTCCTGCCAACTGAACGAGGCCTCGAACCCCTCGACGGGCGCATAGCCGCGCTTGCGCCAAAAGGCATCGAGCGGCCGGAAGTCTGAAGGCCGCCGCGGATGGTCCCGCGGGCGGATAACGGAGAGAAAACAAACCTCCCGAAAGCCGAGCGCGCGGGCCTGGGCCTCGCGATGGTCGAAGAAGACATGCCCAATGCCCCGGCCACGCCAGGCGGGCTCCAGCACCGATTCGGCACAATAATAGACGCCGTCGATGGGCAGGCTTGCGGCGCGGAACGCGGCCAGCAACTCGTCATGCTCTGCCGACAGCGGCAGGGCGGTTGCGGCGCCGACAATCCGGTTGCGTGCGGGGGTGTCGTAGGCAACCACGACGATCGCGCCGGGCGCCGTCGCATAAAGTTTCAGGTACGTGGTTTCATAGGCGAGCGAACCGTCATAGAGATAGGGGAACTCTCGAAACACGCCGATGCGCAGGCGCGCGAGATCGGGGATGGCGGCGGCGATCGCGGCGGGATCGGTCAGGGTGGCGACATTGTGGATGGTGGCAGCAACCTTGGTTTCAGAGCGCTTGGATGTGAAACTTCATAAATTATGCGGGGAGGGAATGGAACCGGGCGGGTGCGCTGCGGCAGCGACAGACCGGGCATCGGCGCGGTGCGGCTGACAGCCAGCACTGGCGGCACTGATGGAACGAACCGCGGGGGATGGGGGATCGGCCGGGGCGAAAAAGTAACGTCCGTCACTTGTGAGGGGGAGGGGATTGGTCTATTGACCAATTACGAGCAGCGGCAGACCTGAATGAAATATGTCCCCGAATAAGGAGGCGTGCGTGGTGTTGTTTTATATTGTATTCGTTTGGTAGTTATCCGATGCCGAGATTGGTTTCAGCGGCGGGCTTCCGCCCGAGTAGCAGGCCTCCGCCATGCGCAGCAGACATGCCGCGGCGGGTGCTTTTGCTGCAAGGGCCCGTCGGGCCGTTTTTTCAAAAGCTCCAGAAATTCTTGGAGGAACACGGTTTCCAGTGTCAGCGCGTTTCCTTCAATGCCGGCGACCGGCTCTATTCCGACAGCGATGGACGCATCGGTTTTGCCGGCAGCCTTGGCGAGTGGTCGGACTGGCTGTCGGCATACCTGAAAGCCGGCAAAGCCGATGCGATGATCGTGTTTGGGGCCGAGCGGCCGGTTCATGTGATCGCCCGAATGTTGGGGGGCACCTATGGCATTCCTGTCCTTTGCCTGGAGGAGGGCTATATCCGCCCCGGCTATGTGACGATGGAGTCGGGGGGCAACAACGCCTCCTCCCCGCTTGCCGGGCAATTGCCGCCGCCGGAGTTTACCGATGTCGAGCCGAGGGCGGGCGAGGACTATCGCGGGTTTCGCGCCATGTGCCTCTACGGGGCTGCCTACTATACCGTTCGCCAGTTTTTCTCCGCACCCCGCGAGCGAGCGCTGTTCCATCGTCCGATGCTATGGCTGGCCGAGGCATTCCGCTGGATTCGGAACTATTGGCGTCTGGTGACACGGCGGTCCCGGAACCACCGCATGATCGAGCGCCTGTTGGAACATTATGACCGCCGCTATTTCCTGGTGCCGCTGCAGGTTGGGACCGACAGCCAGTTGGGCACCGCCGCAGCGGGCTGGAACAATTCCCGCCTGATTTCCGAGGCGTTGCAATCGTTTGCCCATGCAGCCGACCCCGGCTTCCGCCTGGTTTTCAAGATCCATCCGCTGGAGCGCGGTCACAGCCGGGACACCAAAATCGTGCGGCAGATGGCGAATGCCCTTGGAATCGCCGGCCGGGTGGACGTGTTGGAGGCCGGCTCCCTCGGCTTGCTAACCCGTCATTCTGCCGGTATGATTACCATCAATTCCACGTCTGGCCTTTCGGCCATCCACCATGGCGTCCCGCTGATGGTGGTTGGAAAAGCGATTTACCGCCATCCCATGCTAGTCAGCAACTCCGATCCGGAACCGGATTTTGACGCCTTCTGGGCGGCTGGCCGCGTTGCCGACGAGACCTTGCGCCACCGCTATCTTGCCTGGTTGCGCTGCCAGGCGTTGAGGCCGGGCGATTTCTATGCTGTCGAGGGCATGGCCAAGGCTTGCGACGGGGTGCTGGAATGGCTGGAGCACGAGGTGGGCGGCCGCGCTTGCATATCGTATCATGAGACGGAAATGGCTGCATGTTGAGGCTCCGCTTTCCTTTGCTGCT